>CEAH01021876.1_pt1 | contig 90306 bp, 72 predicted proteins | sample 557571 | NCBI WGS metagenome assembly CEAH01 (sample SAMEA3182092, study PRJEB8094) | gut metagenome | biome: human; feature: gut; material: Stool; isolation source: human stools | place: Canada | collected 2013-11-25
CTGATGGACGCGGTTGACCACTACATTCCGGAACCCAAGCGCGCGACCGACCAGCCCTTCCTGATGCCTGTTGAAGACGTGTTCTCCATCTCTGGCCGCGGCACTGTTGCCACCGGTCGTGTGGAACGCGGCACGGTCAAGGTGTCCGACACGGTTGAAATCGTCGGCCTGATGGACAAGCCGAAGTCTACCGTCGTTACCGGCGTGGAAATGTTCCACAAGCTGCTGGACCAGGCGGAAGCGGGCGACAACATCGGCGCTCTGCTGCGCGGCATTCAGCGCAACGAGATCGAGCGTGGTCAGGTTCTGGCCAAGCCCGGCACGATTCATCCGCACACGCACTTCATCGGTCAGGTTTACGTCCTGACGAAGGAAGAAGGCGGCCGTCATACCCCGTTCTTCAACGGCTATCGTCCGCAGTTCTACTTCCGTACCACCGACGTGACCGGCAACATCAAGCTGCCCGAAGGCACGGAGATGGTCATGCCCGGTGACAACATCGACATGGAAATCACCCTGATTACCCCCATCGCTCTGGAGCAGGGCCTGCGCTTTGCTATCCGCGAAGGTGGCCGCACGGTTGGTTCCGGCGTCGTTGCCAAGGTCATCGAGTAATCTAAGGTTCATTCAGGGACGCTTTCCAGTCGGGGAGCGTCCCTTTTCTGCATGATGCAAAGCAGCAGCCCCCACATTCGCCCGCATACAGCTGATGCGGCGCGTAAGGCGGTGTCGTGTCCATCAGCAGACAGCGTCCTGCCCACGGGTCGCTAATCAGCAGCTTCGACTGCTGGCAGGATAGGAAACGAATCAACCCGAATCCACCCAATTGCACATCCGGCACAACGGAATCCAGAGGAAAATGCAGCAGCTGCTCGCCCACGCCAGCCCAAATCGTGTGGTCATCGGCAATTGTTACCGCGCCGCACCAGCCGGGCAGCAGCGCGACGGGCGCAAAATCGCCGCTTGTCAGACATAGGCGGAAAAGCAGCGTTTGCGGCGGGTCGGGGCTCAGCAGCGACAGGCAGGTGAGCACTCCGCCATCCGCTGCGACCCGCATCGGACAACCCGGAACGGGATATGCAGCAATTTCCCGCAAATCCGGCAGAGAAAAGATGTGCAAACAGCCGTCCTCACAGCCGCAGACGATTACTTGGCAATCGACGACCGCGCAGTCGCATGGGCGAATTCCAGCGGGCGATGTAACCAGCGGGTAATCATGTGCATCATACAGTGTTAGACAGTTCGTCTCGCTGGAGAGCGTCAGCAGCTGATTTCGCCAGCAGCGAAGCACCTCGACGCCCGGCGGCAGCGTGCTGACTCGCCCTTGACGGTACAGCAAGCGGTTGACGGAATCAGCCAGCGCGACATCCGCTCCGCACGCGGCCAGCAGGGTCGGATGTGCCAGCGGTGTCGGGATTTTCCGCCACTTGCCGCACCATGAGAGCAGTCCCGCTGCACTCGCCAGATAAACTTCCACACGCGCCACCTCCCTGCATCAGGCTATGCCGCGCAGGGCGGCGGGGTGCAAAAATCAAATGCAATTCACAGGAGGAAAACACGATGTATCACTACAAAACACACGGCACTTGCTCGTCCGAAATTGAACTGGAGATTCAAAACGGTATCATCACGCATTGCAAGTTCATCGGCGGCTGCAAAGGCAACACGCAGGGCTTGGCGCGCATGGTCATTGGTTGCAAAGCGGACGAAGTTGCCCAGAGATTGGAAGGCATTCCCTGCCGCGGCAACACGTCCTGCCCAGATCAGCTGAGCAAGGCGATTCACGAATACCATGAGTGAAGCCGGGAAGGAGCAAATTTTGTCCGAAACGAACCAGCTTCCCACCTCGTTTGAAGAGATGGATTTGTCCAAAGAAGTGCTGCGCGCCATCAAAGACATGGGGTTCACGACGCCATCGACCGTGCAGGCGAAGACGATTCCGCTGATGATGTCCGGCGCGGACGTGAACGCAATTGCGCCAACCGGCACGGGCAAAACCTGCGCGTTCGGCATTCCGATGCTCGAATATGTGCAGCTTAATGAACCGGAAGTTCAGGAAGTGGTGCTTGCACCAACCCGTGAACTGGCGCTGCAAATCGGGGATGAACTGACCAAATTGGCCAAGTACATCAAGGGCTGCCGCATTGCTGTGCTCTACGGCGGACAGCCGATTCCCAAGCAGCTTGCCGCGCTCAAGCGCAAACCGCAGATTCTCGTTGCAACCCCCGGTCGGCTGCTGGACCACATGAACCGCGGCAACGTCCATCTGAATGCCGTCCACACGATGGTGCTGGACGAGGCGGACGAGATGCTCAACATGGGCTTTGTCAAGGACGTGACGCGCATCATCGAGGCGACGCCGGACGAGCGGCAGATGGTGCTGTTCTCCGCGACGACGAATCAGGACGTGCTGACGATTGCGTGGAAATATCAGCATGACCCGATTGAAGTTACCGTCGAAGCGACGAAGCAGGATCGGCCGCAGATTGCGCAGTATGTCATTTCGACCGAACAGAACAAGAAGATTGACCATCTGCTGTATCTGCTGGATGCGGATGTCTACCAGCGCGTCATGATTTTCTGTAACACGAAGTTTATGACCGACCGGCTGACCGAGCGCCTCAAAAAGGAAGGCTATCAGGCGGAGTGCATCCACGGCGACGTGAAGCAGAGCCAGCGCAATGTGGTCATGAACGACTTCCGGCGCGGCAAATTCCCCATTCTGATTGCGACGGACGTGGCGGCGCGCGGCATCGACGTCGACGACGTGGAAGCAGTCATCAATTTTGATCTGCCCGCTGAAAACGAGTATTACCTGCACCGTATCGGCCGAACCGGGCGCGCGCACAAGCACGGCGTGAGCTTCTCGCTGGTCACGTTCCAAGAGAGCGTGCGCATGGACGAGATTCTCAAGTACATGATTGCCAAGCCGCTGCCGCTGCATTTCGAGGATGGCATCCTCCGAAATGAGGACGGCACGCCTTTCTTTGACAATATTTGATTGATGCAAGACGCTGGGAGGAGATTCCCGGCGTCTGTTGCGTTTGGAGGGAAAATGCGGAAAAAGCATCGGTGGATTCTGCCTGTGCTGGCGATTCTGGTCGCTCTGACGCTAATTGCGCTGAATGAGCGGCTGATTCTGCGGACATACACGGTTGTGTCGCCGAAGCTGACGGCGGAGGTGCGGCTTGCGGTCGTCACGGACTTCCATTCGTCTGATAATGCGGACGACGTGGTGGCGATGGTTGCTTCCTGTGCGCCGGATGCTGTGCTGATGGTCGGCGATTTGTTCGATGACGACACGCAAAATCGTCCGACGGAGCGGACGCTATCGCTGATGCGGCAGCTAAGCGCGCTGTACCCGTGCTACTATGTGTCCGGCAACCACGAGGCGTGGACGGGCGAGATGGACGCGCTCTATCAGCAGACGGAGGAAGCGGGGGTGACGGTGCTGCGGATGTCGTCAGGCGTCCTGACAGTGCGCGGGCAGCGAATTGCGCTGTGCGGCGTGCCTGACCCGTATGAGATGGTGTTCAGCGGCGCACCGGACACGGAAGAGCAGCTGCGGCAGGCGCTCGAAGACGTGGATTCAGCGGACTTCACCGTCCTGCTGGCGCATCGCCCGGAGCTACTGGCGAAGTACGCGCAGTTCCCGCTCGACCTCGTGGTGTCGGGTCACGCGCACGGCGGGCAGGTGCGGATTCCGGGGGTGCTGAACGGGCTGTACGCGCCCAATCAGGGGTGGTTCCCAAAGCTGGCGGGTGGCGCGTATGCCCAGGGCGGCACGACGCTGATTGTCAGCCGCGGCTTGGCTGTGCGGACACGACTGCCGCGCATCTTCAACCGCCCAGAGGTCGTGCTGGTGCGCTGCGTTCCGGCAGAGTGAGCAGTACAGGAAAAAATCATCAGTTTTTTGCAAAAATGTCTTGCGTTTTTTTCAATTCTCAGGTATAATGAGCGCGGTTGAATTCTTCGGGTCTGTGGTTGCAAGCCGATGCCAGTCGCAGGCCAAGCGGTCCACGTAATCCGGCCAAAGCGCCGGGGAGCATGGTGCGGTTTAGAGGTAAGCCCGTCCGGAATGCGGAAGCATTTCGAGAGGAGTGCGTGAGGGCGCACGATGCGTTGAGCAACCTCCCAGACGGCGAGTGTGGGGTCAAAGACCAGGTCAGCCGAAGGTTCGCCTATTCTAAATCATTCAGGGGGTTCCAATACCATGTACACTGACAAGACGCTGGTTTGCAAAGACTGCGGCAATGAATTTGTTTTCACTGCCGGTGAACAGGAATTCTACGCCGAGAAGGGCTTCCAGAACGAGCCCACCCGTTGCAAGGCGTGCCGTCAGGCGCGCAAGGCCAGCCGCCCTGCTGCCGGTGGCACCCGCGAGATGTTCGACGCCGTGTGCGCTGAATGCGGCAAGCCCACCAAGGTTCCTTTCCAGCCCAGGGAAGATCGCCCTGTCTACTGCAGCGAGTGCTATGCAGCGCGTCGTGGTTAATCCCCAACGCACCTGACAAAACTGTTGCAAGGAGTCCTCGCCGGTTCGCGCCGGCGGGGGCTTTTTTTGCGTGTTCGCCTTCCGAAAAATCAGGCAATATGGTATACTGATGGCCAATAGGGGGCGATTTCTATCGACATAAAAGAACTGATTCGCTGCCGTCTCGGCGGGCAGCACCTCTTGACGCAGCGTGCCTCGAATGCCGAAATCGCGGCGGATTTATGCGGCGCACAGGCACAAATCCTCCGCAATGCGCTCTTCACCCTGCAAAGCCGGACGGGAAGCAGCGATTTTTCCGGTCTGCTGAAAACGTGGACGCTGCGCGGGACGCTCCACCTGATTCCAGAAAGCGATCTGCCGCTGTACATCCATCAACAGGGAACGGCGGAGGACGTGTGCGATACGCCGTGGTATGCGTGGATGACGAAGTGCGGCTGCGCGCTGCCGCCGGAGCGCGAGAAGGCGTTTGCGCGGCTGATGGTGCAGGAAATCGCGTCGGGGAACGATACGCGCGAAGGATTACGGCAGGCATGTCAGGCGGCGGGGATGACGGCGGACGAGGAGAAGATGGTCTTTCACGGCTGGGGAGGCGTGATTGGCGAATTGTCGCTCTTGGGCGTGATTTGTGCGCAGGTGCAGGAGAAGAAAGCGTACCGTCTGTGCGCGCCATTTGCACCGATGGACGCGGCGGAAGCGGAGTTGACGCTGGCGCGGCGTTACTTCACGCACTACGGCCCAGCGTCGCTGCGGGATGCAGCGTACTTTTTCCGCGTGCCGCAGACGAGGGTGAAAGCGTGGCTGAAGCAGCTCGACGCGCGGGAAATCAGCGTGGACGGGCGGATGTACTACGCCACCAAAGACGCGCCGGAGGGGGAGATGCCGCACGTTCGCCTGCTGTCCGGCTTTGACCCGATGCTGTTGGGCTACCGCAAGGAGGATAACCCGATTCTGCCGCCGGAGCACTTGCGCGGCGTGTTTAACCTGACGGGCATTGTGCATCCGACGGTGCTGGCGGACGGGCGAATTGTGGCGCGTTGGCGGGAGAAGGACGGCAAGGTGGAACTGATGCCGTTTGAAAATATCGGCGCGCGGACGAAGAAACGCATTGAGCGGGAAGTTGAGAAGTGGTTTGAGGTGAAGGAAATCCGATGGATGGAAATTTGACGGCAAACGAAAAGCGGTCTGCCGAAACAGACCGCATGGAAATCACAGATTCGCCCGCTTGTAGGATTTGCTGGGCGTGAGATCGTAGAACACGCGCTGCACCTTCGGGCATTGCGCGAGGATGTGCGCCGTCACGCGCTCCAGCAAATCTGCCGTGAAGCGCGCCGTGTTTCCGGCCGCACCCTCCGCCGTCTGAACTGCCCGAAGCGTCACGACATAGCCGCCGTCGGGGAAGGGCGAGAGCGCCAGCGCCGCGAAATACTGCCACAGGCGCTTGTTCTGGTTGCTGTCCTCAACGTCGTGGCGGAAAATGTCGTCCGCCTCGCGCAGAATGTCAAGGCGCTCGGCGGTCACATCGGCCATAATGCGCGACGCTAAGCCGCTGCCGGGGAAGGGCTGCCGATTGACCAGCACGGCGGGCATCCCCAGCTCCTGCCCGACCTGCCGGATTTCGTCCTTGAACAGCTCGCGAACAGGCTCGATAATCGGCAGACCGTCGATGGTGCTGCCCGTGTGCGGGCGATAGAGCGTGTCGGTGACGTTCGTGCCTTGAATGACAAGGCGGATGTCGTCAATTGCGGCGGCCTCGCGGCTCAGGATGGACATCAGGCGTTCGGTGACGATGCGCTCCTTTTCCGCCGGGTCGCTGACGCCGGCAAGTGCAGTCAGAAACTCCTCGCGTGCGTCGATTCGCCGCAGATTCAGCCCCAGATTGTCGTGATAATACGCCATCACCTGCTCAGACTCATTCTTGCGCAGCAATCCGGTGTCGATGAAAATGCAGTGGAGCTTGTGTCCGATGGCGAGGTTGCCCAGCACGGCGCACACGCCGCTGTCAATGCCGCCGGACAGGCTGCACAGCGCGCTGCCGCCATTCGCCGCGCGGTCGATTTCCTCGCGGGCGCGGTCAATCAGCGCCTGATTCGTCCACCACGCCGTGCAGCCGCAGATGTTCTGGCAGAAGCTGACGAGCAGATGACTCGAAAAGGGGTCGTTCCGCTCCAGTTGGAAGGAGAAGCCCCACACGTCGCGGCGGCTGGCGTGGAAGCCGAGCATCCCGCCGTCTGTTGTGGCAATCGGCGTCGCCTGCGCGTTGTCCAGCGACATAAACCGCGCGGTCGGCTGATAGCGGTCGGTGTCCTCCATGCCGTCCAGCAGGGCATCAGATGCGTCCAGATGAATCTGCATCGCGCCGTCCTGCGGCACGGGTTCGCTCAATGCGCCGCCCAGCGTCTGGCACAGCGACAGCGCCGAATCGCCCACGCAGAGCATTGGCAGCCCGGTTTGCAGATAATCCATCAGGAACGGCACATCCGCCGCCTCGCCGCTGACGCCTGCCGCCAGCACAATGCCGCGCGCGCCCATGCGCTGGATATCTTCCGCAGCACAGGCGGACGACACAATCCGGCAGTAAAAATGCTCCGCGCGGAGCTTCTGCGCCATCATCCGGCACGCGCTGCCGTTCAGATTGACAACGACCACCAAATCCTGCATGAATCTTTCCTCCCCAATGCCGAAAAATCCTGAAGCGTTCCCCGTAATGTTGTATGTACCCGGCGGCTTTTGGTGCCGGTTTCCTTCAAGCGGAGAAATTCGCAAGGGACAGAACGCGCGGTTCAGCAGAATCCGCTTTGATTGCTTCTATCCTTCACGAGAAAAACTCTTTCTATTCATTCGCCCCCCAAGTGGCAAAATCCTTTTTTTACGCGTGAGAATTTTGTGTTTTCTCAAAGAATATAGCGAAAACACAGGAGAGCGAAAAAAGTTGCAGAAAAATTTGATTTTGGTGTTTCACTTTGCCTCAAAGCGGGGTATACTGTTTTCAGGCGGAAACGCCGGACAAAATGAATGGAAAATCGGCTGAAAAGCCAGAATAAATTGAGGAGGAACATCAATATGAAGTGGGTTTGCAGCGTGTGCGGTTATGTTTACGAAGGCGAGAAGGCGCCGGAGCAGTGCCCGGTTTGCAAGGCGCCGGCGAGCAAGTTCATCAAGCAGGAAGCCGAAATGGCATGGGCGGCGGAGCACGTCGTGGGCGTTGCGAAGGGTGCGCCGGAGGAAATTATTCAGGGTCTGCGCGAGAACTTCCAGGGCGAATGCACCGAGGTCGGCATGTATCTGGCAATGGCGCGCGTGGCGCACCGCGAGGGCTACCCGGAAATTGGCCTGTACTGGGAGAAGGCTGCCTTTGAGGAAGCGGAACATGCCGCGAAGTTCGCCGAGATGCTGGGCGAAGTGGTGACGGACAGCACGAAGAAGAACCTGCAAATGCGCGTGGAAGCTGAAAACGGCGCGACGATGGGCAAGACCGAGCTGGCGAAGCTGGCAAAGGCGCTGAACCTCGACGCGATTCACGACACCGTGCACGAGATGGCGCGCGACGAGGCACGTCACGGCAAGGCGTTCGCGGGTCTGCTGAAGCGGTACTTCGGGGCGTAAGAAAAATAGGGGGACGCAGCGGATGCGCCCCCCGTTTTTTGATATGGGAAAAGGGATGCTCGCATGGGGCATCCCTTCTTTCAATCCGGGAATTCACGAATTCCGTTTGATTTCAATCGTCGAAGCAAAGATGGCAGGCAAAGACGCTTTCAGCTTCTCGCAGAATTTCGCGACGAAGCAGCCGTCCTCGGAATTTTCGCCCCAAAGCGCTTCCAATTCCCGAAAACGTCCGCGCGCGTCTTCGTCCATACTTCTGCAAGCGTATAGGTCGTCGAAAATGACTTTCGCGCCGGAGATTGTCTGCACGGAAACAGTTGGCAGCTCATGCGCCGAGACAACAATCGTGACGGGGCAATTTTGATCGTCGGCAGAAGTGCATTTTGCAAGAAACTCGCAGAAGCAGGTGACGCATTCCTGCGACGATTCTTCTGTATCGTCATGAGTTTCCGGCATCTTCATTGGCGTATCGGGAAAGAACACGGCGCGGAGTTCCGCGGAATGCGCCTGAAAGCTGTCCGCAAACGCTCGTGGAGAGGTGTTTTTGTCCTGCGCCATTGCGGTGAGTTCGTCCATCACGGCTTTGATGCTCTTTTGCGCCATTGGTATCCTCCTTTCGTAGGTTTGTTTGTCTATATTCGGAAAAACGGTCCTCCTGCTGAATGGAAGAGAATTGATAAGATGTTCAAAACTGCCACCGTGCCAGCGTCTCGCACTCAACAGCTTCCACACTGCGAATTTCCACCGCTTTCCGAAGCGTCTTGATAACCGCCTCCACCTGCTCTTCGCTCTGTGCAAGCAGTGCATACCCGTCCCCGTCATACGCATAAAACGCCATTGTAAACCCGCGGGCGCAGAAGTCCTCGCAGCTGCTCGGCGGCGTATCAGGCGCATCGTGCGGCAGGGCGTAAATCGTGAACAGCTCCGCGTGCTCATCCGGCGTTAAGGCATCCAATGCGCGCCGCATTTCCTGCGCGGTGAATCGCCTCTCCGGCAAGCCGTTTCCGAAGGTGCACACCCAATATTCGCGGACGAGAAAATCCACATCCACAGTGGAAAAAATCGGCAGAACCGCTTGCAGCACCGTCCGAACGGGCGAATCAGCGGCAAAGCGAATGCCGACCACCATCACCAGTTCACGTCCTTCATCATCCGCATTTCGAGTTCCTGATTTTTCACCGACACGCGCATTCCGGGGGCAATCGAGTGCGTGATGAACGCGTTGCCGCCGATGACCGCGTCATGCCCGATGACGGTGTCGCCGCCCAAGACGGACGCGCCGGAGTAAATCGTCACGCGGTCGCCGATGGTCGGGTGACGGCGGTGGCCGCGCAGGCTCTGTCCGCCGCGGGTCGAGAGTGCGCCCAGCGTCACGCCCTGATACAGCTTCACCGAATCGCCGATGACGGTCGTTTCGCCGACGACGATGCCCGTGCCGTGGTCGATGAAGAAGTACTTGCCGATGGTTGCGCCGGGATGAATGTCAATCCCCGTGCGGCCGTGCGCGTACTCGGTCATGATGCGCGGAATCAGCGGCACTTTGAGCAGAAACAGCTCGTGCGCCAAGCGGTTGACCGTGATGGCGAGCAGCCCCGGATAGGCAATAATGATTTCGTCCAGACTCGTCGCCGCCGGGTCGCCGTCGTAGAACGCCTGCAGGTCGGTCGCCAGCAGTGCGCGCACGTCGGGAATCTTCTCCAGAAAGCGGACGGTCATCTCCTGCGCCTGACGGTCAATGTCGGCGGCTGCCTCCTGCGTCACACTGCTGCCGCAGCGCAAGGCAATCGCAATCTGCTTCTGCAGCAGGTACGCCGTGTCCTCGATGAGGGCGGACAGCGAGTGCGCCGCGCTGTATACATGGTAGGCAGGGTCGCGGAAATAGCCCGGAAAGACGATGCGCCGCAGCTTGCCAATCAGGGCGATAATCACGTCGCGGTCGGGCTGGTTGAACGGTTCAATGCGGTCAATGGGGCGGCCGGCGGTATAATCCGCGAGAATATTCTGCGTCAGGCGGTGGATACTGCCTTCCAGCGTGTCCGGCAACATCAAAATCCCTCCTTTACCTTATCTGATATTCAAGTTTTGCACCTGTCTATTCTACACCGAAAACGTTCTCCCTGTCAATTCCCTTGCGAAAATCGTCCATTCGTGCTATAATTTCGCTGGATACAGTCGATTCCACTCGTGAACGGGCGGAATCAGGAAAGGAAGAGGACTTTTATGCGACAGCAGTTATTGAAGCTTCGCCGCGCCATGCAGGCGCACGGCATCGACCTCTATATCATCCCCACGGATGATTTCCACGCGTCGGAGTACGTCGGCGCGCACTTCCGCGGGCGGCACTATGTTTCCGGCTTCACGGGCAGCGCAGGTACGCTGGTGGTGACGGCGGACTGGGCGGGTCTGTGGACGGATGGCCGCTATTTCCTGCAGGCGGGGCAGCAGCTGGAAGGCAGCGGCATCGAACTGTGCAAGATGGGCGAGCCGGGCGTCCCGACGATTCCGGAGTACATCGAAAAGACGCTTGAAGCTGGGCAGACGCTGGGCTTTGACGGCAGAGTCGTCACGGCGCGGCAGTACGAGGGTTATCAGCGCATTGCGGAAAAGAAGCAGGGCAAAATTGTCTCTGATGTTGATTTGCTGGATGAAATCTGGGCGGAGCGCCCGGCACTGTCGGCAGAACCCGCGTGGGAATTGCCCGTATCGCTGACGGGACGCAGCCGTCAGGAGAAGCTGCATCAGGTGCGCCGCGAAATGGAAAGCCTTGGCGCGGATACGCTTGTCCTGTCTTCGCTGATGGACGTGTGCTGGCTGATGAACCTGCGCGGCAACGATGTGGACTGCACGCCCGTCATGCTGTCCTTTGCTGCCGTGACGATGACCGATGCGGTGCTGTTCGTCAACCCCGCCATCCTCAGCACGGAGATTCAGGCGCATCTCAAGGAGGACGGCGTGACCATCCGTCCCTACGCCTGCGTCTATGAATATACGAAGAAACTGCCGGAAGATTCCACCGTGATGATGAACCTGAACGTCGTCAACAGCCTGATTCGGGCGTGTGTGCCCGCGTCGGTGCGCGTGATTGACCACGTTGACCCCACCGAGCTGCCCAAGGCGGTCAAGAATGCCACCGAGGTGGAGGGCTTCCGCAAGGCGCATGTGCAGGACGGCGTGGCGGTGACGCGCCTGATGTACTGGCTGAAGCACAATGTCGGCAAAATCCCGATGGACGAATTGAGCGTCGCGGAAAAACTGGAAGAGTTCCGCCGCGAACGCCCGGATTACATCGGCCCGTCCTTCGCGCCGATTATCGCCTACGGTGCGCACGGCGCCATCGTCCACTATTCGCCCACCAAGGAATCCAACATCCCCGTTGAGCCGTGCTCCCTGCTGCTGGCGGACACCGGCGGACACTACCTGCAGGGCACGACCGACATCACCCGTACCTTTGCCATGGGCGAAACGACCGATGAAGAGAAGAAGTTCTTCACCCTCGTGCTGAAAGGACATCTGCATCTGGGCAACGCACACTGGAAGTACGGCTGCACGGGCGCGAATCTGGACTACCTTGCCCGCGAACCCCTCTGGCAGGAGAACATGGACTACAACCACGGCACGGGTCACGGCGTGGGCTATGTGCTGAGCGTCCACGAAGGCCCGCAGCGCATCCACTGGCGCGGCGCACCCATCCCGCTGGAACCCGGCATGGTGACGAGCGACGAACCCGGCTTCTATCTGGAGGGCAAGTTCGGTATCCGCCACGAAAACCTGACGGTCGTCTGTGAGGGCGAAACGAATGCGTATGGTCGTTTCCTGCATTTCGACTACCTGACGATGGTGCCGTTCGATCTGGACGCGGTGGATGCACGGTATTTGAATGAGGATGATAAGAAGCTGCTGAATGCCTATCATGCCAAGGTGCGGGAGACGATTCTGCCGTATCTGGCGGGGGACGAGGCGGAATGGCTGCTGCACGCGACGCGGGAAATCTAAGGCAGTTCTGCCTGAAACTTTCTTGTGAATCCGACAATGATCAGGAGGATTTGTCATGCTGTTTACCAATACAGATTGCCTTTGTTTCGCCAAGGATCCGGCTGTTGTCCGCTATCACAGCCGTTACTGGCTCTATTATTCCCTGAGGCATGAGGATGGAAGGTTCGGCATCGGCATTGCGGAATCTGCCGATATGGAGCATTGGACACCCTGCGGCGAAATAGAGCAGGATGCCCTGTGCGAGACGAACGGCATTGCCGCACCAGGAGCCATTGTGCTGAATGACCAAATTCATTTGTTCTATCAGACCTATGGCAATTGGGAGAAGGATGCAATCTGCCATGCGTGGTCGCAGGATGGTATTCACTTCACGAAGAATCCAGAGAACCCTGTGTTTCATCCGGCGGCAACCTGGTGCTGTGGGCGCGCTATTGATGCCGATGTGTGCGTGTTCGGCGGAAAAATACACCTGTATTTTGCAACGCGCGACCATGCTATGCGCATCCAGAAAATTGGCGGCGCATGGGCAAAAATCGATTCTGACTTTGGGCGGAATGCGTGGCATCCGCTGGCAGAACAGAGTCTGCTTATGCCAGAACTTGCATGGGAGGGCGATTGCGTCGAAGCACCCGCAACGGTCGTAGAGGACGGGAAAATATACCTGTTCTACGGCGGCTCCTATAATTGCACGCCACAGCAAATCGGCTGTGCAGTATCCGAGGATGGCATCTTCTTCCGCCGCGTATCGAATGAGCCGCTCATCCCATGCGGCGCGCCAGGCACATGGAACAGCAGTGAATCCGGACATCCTTATGCTTTCCGTGATGATGATGGACGCGTATTTCTCTTCTATCAAGGCAGTTCTGACAATGGAAAAACATGGTATATTTCCAGAAAAGAAGTTCAGCTTGGCAGTAGCGTGAGAATCCTAACCAGTGAAGTAGATGCAAGGGAATCAAAATGATCCCGTGGTGACCGTGCAAGATTCGACGAAAATAAACAACACGACGAGAAGAGAGGAACATCGCCATGCAGAAGCTCCATCTGGGTGCAGCCCAGTGCGCCCTTGACCTCGGCGACGGCAGCGAACGCGCGGAGTACGTCAATCAGGACTACATCCTGCATAAGCTCGGACGTCCGCACCGCGCCATAGGCATCATGTATACCTACTACCCGCACGATAAGCAGTGGCCGCAGCGCATTTCCAAGGCGTGCAAGGACATGAATATCACCTTCCAGTGGGACTATCCTTATGATGATTATTTCCCCTTCAATGCCGACGGTCAGCCGTGGGAACAGATGCGGGATATTCGCCGCCACGGGCAAGATGCCGCCCTCACGCTGACGCTCGACTGCTCCCTCTCCGACGACGAACTGCGCGAGGTCGCCCGGATGCTTCGCCCCTATGGGCGCATGACCATCCGCATCAACCATGAGTGCAGCGGAACGTGGTTCACGCATAATAAGCGCTTCACCTACGAGCAGGTCGGCAAGTTCTTCGCGCATTTCTCCGATATCATCCATCAGGAAGCCCCGAACGTCCGCACGGTGTTCTGCGCGGGCTTCGCACAGGCGGACGGCAAGCTGGAGAAGGAGGACGAGTTTGCGGTGGCGTACCGCGCGGCGGACGTCTGGTCGGCGGACTGCTACCTCGCGCTCCATTACGGCTGGCCGTATGACGTGGCGGAAGTCGGCGGCGGACAGTATAAGACGGATTCGGTCGGCATGTATTACGACTTGTTCCGCCGTACCTACGAGCGCGCATCGTCGCAGTTCGGCGCAAAGCCGCTGGTGACGGCGGAGTTCAACACCGACGGCGACGTGACGGGTCCGCGCCATCAAGGCGAGAGCGTCATCCGCTTTGCCGAAGCCTTCCGCGACCATCAGGCGGATTGGTTTAAGGCGATTAGCTTGTACCAGTTCCGCGACCGCGGGCGTCTGGGGCTGGAAATCGAAGACCCGAACAACCCGGCAGTCGGCATTGAACAGCCGATGCTGGCGCAGTACCGCGAGCTGCTCAAAGACCCGTACTTCCAGCCGAGCATGACGGAGATGGGGGAAGCGGCTTTCCCGGCGGAACTGCGCTGGGGCGGCGCGGAGGATGCCGACGGCCTGGCGATTCCGCTGCACTTCGAGGGCAATCCGGAATTCTGCGAAATGACTGTGGAGCAGGAAATCGGGCTGATGGTGGAATTGCACGGCAAGTGGTTCTACAAAGCGCCGCACGTCAAGACGATTGACCTGATGAGCGCGTTCTTTGACGCTCCGCTGGATACTCCCGCGGATTTGACGCTGAATCTCTTCGCGCCGCCCGCGGATGGCGTGAATGTCGAGGATGGTCACGCGGATTGGATGACAAACTACTATGCAACCTTGCAGGAAGCGCCGAAGATGCGCATCCGCTATGAAGTGCCGGGTGTGGTGGGGTAATCAGGGTTCTTTGCAGCATGGGAAATAAACGCCCATGCTGTTTTTTGTGCGCAAATTTTCCAATTCGTGAAAACATGCCGTGATAAAACAACCGCTCACGTCCACAAGCATGGGCGAAAACGGAAAAAATGCAACCAGATGGTGATAAAAATAACGTATTAGGACTTTACAAGACAAGCTGAATGTGGTATGATAAAAACAATCAGAGATGCAGAACAGCATCTCGAAAGAGGAGGCGTTCCTATAATGAAGAAACTCGTATCTATGCTGCTGGCACTGGCGATGGTGCTGACGCTGGCGGGCGGCGCGATGGCGGAAACGAAGGATTATTCCGGCTATACCATCCGCATCTACTCCAACTCCAACTCCACCGAGCGCGTGAACTGGCTGCTCAATGCCGCCAAGGAAGCGGGCTTCAGCATCTCCATCGACGATAACTCCGTCATCTCCGGCGACAACGCCGCTATCCAGAAGGCAAACGAAAGCAAGGACGGCGACATCATCTTTGGTCTGAACGAAACCCGCTGGTCTCAGCTGGTCAACGGCACCTATGAGAACCTGAAGGTGATGGACTGGACGCCGTCTTGGGCGGACGAAGTCGGCAAGTACGTTTACCCCGGCAAGGCGTATGGCCTCGTCGTGCAGAACGTACTGATGCTCTACCGCAATGACGACAAGGGCACGAATGGCAAAGCGCTCCACTTCCAGCATTGGTCTGATATTGTCGACTGCGGCTATCACTGGTATCGTCAGGGCAAGGTCGGCGGCACGACCAACAGCAACATCAACAGCGCCATGCTGTACGCCTTCACTGATCCGACCAGCCCCGCTGGCGGCATTTCCGTGGATGGCTGGAAGATGCTGTGGAAGTACTGCGCGAACGGCTCCTACACCGGCGACAGCTACGGCTTTGACCCGCTGAACCGCGGCGACGTGCAGGTGTCCACGTTCTACTCTTCCTCCCTGTATGGCAAGATTGACTCCGCGGCGGACAGCTCTTCTGCCCCGCTGACCGGCACGACCACCCCCGAAAACTGGGGCGTTGTGGACATTGACGACGGCACCTACTACATCGCGGAATACATCGGCATCCTTGACCGTGCTGACCGTACGCCCGAACAGACGGAAGCTGTCAAGGCGTTCGCGGAATGGTTCGGCTCTGCGGAAACGCAGACGGAATGGTCTGACGAATTCGACTCCTTCCCCTGCAACGAAGTGGCTGTGAAGAACGTCTACGGCGACGAAATCCCCGCCATTTATCAGCTGAAGAATTGCGCGCTGGAGAAGGTGGAAGGCACCGACATGACCTATGCGGAATATGTCGCGGCGCACAGCAAGGAATGGACGAACATCATGACCAACCTCGGCTTCTACTGGGCTGACGCAAGTCAGGCGCCCGCGGAACCCGATTGGGACAATGTCAACTGGGCTGTGATGACGCAGGCGGCGCAGTAATTCCCCCAAATTCTCATCCGGCAAAGAAGCGGATTTGAACCCCGGATGGCGAGTCCTACGCGGGCTCGCCATCTTTTTATAGCATGATTTGCCTGTGCAAAATTCTGCGAATCACAAAATAAGGAGCTGTCGCCCATGATTGAACTCAAGGACATTGTGGTCAAATTCGGCGATTTTGAGGCGCTGCACAATATCAACGTGAACGTGAAGGAAGGGGAGTTCTTCACCTTCCTCGGCCCGTCCGGCTGCGGCAAAACAACCACCCTGCGCACCATCACCGGCTTTATTGAGCCTGTCTCCGGCACGGTGTCGGTGAACGAGCAGGATATTACCCATGTGCCGATTGAAAAGCGCAACATCGGCATTGTATTCCAGAGCTACGCGCTGTTCCCGACGATGACGGTGTACGACAACATCGCGTTCGGCTTGAAGCTCAAAAAGCTGAAAAAGCCGGAAATCGACCAGAAGGTGCGGGAAATTGCGCGCAAGGTCGATTTGTCCGACGAGCAGCTCAAAAAGGCGGTCAGCCAGCTGTCCGGCGGTCAGCAGCAGCGCGTCGCCATCGCCCGCGCCCTCGTCACCGGGCCGAGCATCATCTGCATGGACGAGCCGCTGTCCAATCTGGACGCGAAACTGCGCGTTCAGCTGCGCAATGAGCTGAAGAAGATGCAGCGCGAGTTCGGCATCACAACCATCTACGTCACCCACGATCAGGAGGAAGCGCTGACCCTGTCCGATCGCATCGCCGTGTTCAACAAGGGCTATATCGAGCAGATCGGCACGCCGAACGAGATCTACAACCACTCCAAGACCGAGTTTGTCTGCAACTTCATCGGCGACATCAACCGCGTCGAAGCGCCGATTGCCGCGAAGATGAAACTGGCGGCAGGGCAGAATCACTTCATCCGTCTGGAACGGCTGCACGTCAACAAGCCCAAGCGCGACGATGAAATTCTCATTGACGGCGTGGTTGAAAACATCGAGTACTACGGTCTGTACATCAAGTATTACATCGATGTGGGCAGCCAGATTTTGAAGGCAATCGAAAAGAACGACGGCATCAACATCTATGCGCCGGGCGAAAAAGTGACCGTAGCCATGAAGCCTACGGACGTCATGTCCTACGACGCGCAATGACAGGAGGAAGCAATATGACGCAAAAATCCTCCAAACTGACGCTGGGGATGCTTGGCAAAGTGTTCGGCGTTGCGTTCTTCGTCTACCTGTTTTTCGGCTTCATGCTCCTGCCGTGCCTGAACACCATCACGCAGATTTTCACGACGACGGACAGTGCGGGCAACATCGACCCGCTGGCGGTCATCCGCTTCTTCTTCGCGGGCAACATGCCCAGCTACGTCCTGAACTCGCTGAAACTGGCGGTCTGCCTCGTCATCACGGTGAATATCGTTGGCATCAGCATCGTGCTGCTGACGGAGTATTTCGACATCAAGGGCGCGAAAATCCTCCGCCTCGGCTACATGACGACGCTGATTTACTCCGGCGTTGCGCTGGTGACGGGGTATCTCTTCCTCTATGACAGCGACGGCATTATGACGACGTGGCTCTCCGGGATTTTCCCCAACATGGACAAGAACTGGTTTTCTGGCTTCAACGCCGTTCTGTTCACGATGACGTTCGCCTGCACAAGCAACCACGCGCTGTTCCTGCGCAACGCCATCCGCGCGATTGACTACAACACGGTGGAAGCGGCGCGCAACCTCGGCGCGAAGCCGTTCAAGGTGCTGCTGAAGGTCGTTTTCCCGACGCTGATTCCGACGCTCTTCTCCCTCACGGTCATGACGTTCATCACGGGTCTGTGCGCCATGAGCGCGCCGACGCTGCTGGGCTATGACTCCATCAACCCGGAAATCGTGCGTCTGGCAGGCTCATCGTCGGCGGACGAAGCGTTCCCGCAGGCGCGCGCGGCGCTGCTGTCCATCATTCTGGCGATGTTCACCATCATCCTGCTGACCGTTCTGTCCTCCTACGAGCGCAAAGGGCATTACCTCTCCGTCAGCAAAACGAAGGCGAAGCTGGTCAAGCAGAAGATTACGAACCCGATCGCGAATGTGCTGGCGCATATCTACGCCTATGTGCTGTTCATCATCTACATGACGCCTGTGGTCATGATTGTGCTGTTCGCGTTCCAGAATTATCCGGCAATTCGCTCCAAGACGCTCTCGATGGATCAGTTCACGCTGATTAACTTCTTCGGTCAGCAGGACTATGAATTCCTGACCAACCGCGGCAAGCTGAAAACGCGAACGGGCGCGATTTCCGGTCTGTTCGCCAACGCGGATACCGTCGGCGGCATCCGGCTGAGCTTCGTCCTCTCCGCGATTGCGGCGGCGCTGGCGTGTGTTATCGTCGTCGTCGCGGTCAACTACATCTTTAAAAACAAGGGCAAGAAGCGCAGCACTGTGCTGGAATACAGCTTGCTCTTCCCGTGGCTGCTGCCGACCATCCTGATTTGCTACTCCTACCGCACCTACTTTAACTCCGACAGCGTGTGGTATGTTTTCAACAACAACTTGTACATGCGCGAGAACGTGCGATTCCTGATTGTGATGGCGTACACGGTGGTCAAGCTGCCGTTTGCCCTGCGCATGATCAAGGCGGCGTTCTACGCTATTGACGAGGAATTGGAGGATGCGGCGCGCAACCTTGGCGCGAGCAGTCTGGTGACATTCCTACGGGTGAAGCTGCCGATTGTCCTGCCGAGTGTGCTGGCGGTGTTCGCGCTGAACTTCAATGCGCTGTTCACGGAATACGACATGTCGGCGACGTTCCAATCCAGCTACGGCAAGACGTATGCCATGATTATCCAGAACATGTGTGCCGAGGAAGGGCGCGACGGCTACAACGTCAACGCATCGGGCCGCCGCTGCGCATCGACGGTGTTCATCATGGTCATTTCCGGCTTGATTCTGTATCTGGTGTATGGCGTGGGTGCGCGTGATTTGGGTGAGCGCATCGAACGCCGCGAAAAACGCCGGAAGCGGATCGAAGCCTTCAAGGCAAAATTCACCGGGAAGAACAAAGCTGCGGAAAAAGCAGCTGCATAAGGAAAACGGCATGACCTTCCGAAAAAAGGAGGGTCATGCCGCTGTTTCTTCCGGGAAGGCGTTGCCATACTATTTCCAGATTCACCTGCGCCATCTGCTTGCGCCTTTTCCATTCTGGCGTCCGTTCATTCCACTTAGCGTAGCGCTGCTACGCTGCGTTTCATTCACGTTAGCCAGAATGAAAAATTCGCGGCGCATCTTGGCGCATTTTCATCTGGAAATAGTATCACCTGCTCCTGCTGCGTCAGAGCGTCTCTTGCTTTTTGAGGAAAACCCAAAGGACGGTGCAAACATGCATTATACGCAAACGATATCCTCTCCCTTGGGGAACATCCTGCTTTCTGCGGATGAGGTGGGGCTGACCGGGCTGTGGTTCGATGGCGGACGATATTACGCGGAAACGCTGCCCGAAGAACACGTTGAACGCGAAACGCCCATTTTGATGGACACGAAGCGCTGGCTGGATGTCTATTTCACCGGACGCGAACCCGACTTCACGCCGCCGCTGCACCCGACCGGGTCGCCCTTCCGGCAGACGGTCTGGCAACTGCTGCTTGAAATCCCATACGGGCAGACGACGACCTATGGCGAACTGGCAAAGCGGCTGGAGTGCGGACGGATGTCGGCACAGGCGGTCGGCGGCGCGGTCGGGCATAATCCCATCAGCATCATCGTTCCGTGCCATCGGGTCGTCGGCACGAACGGCAGCCTGACGGGGTACGCGGGCGGGCTTGACCGCAAAATCAGGCTGCTGGAAATTGAGCAGACGGACATGCACGGGCTGTTTCGCCCGAAGAAAGGAACGGCGATATGAGGCAAATGCGCCTCTGCGCGAAAAACGGAACCATCCATTGCTGAACCCGCAGGGGGATTTTTTGCCGTAATTCCCACTTCTGCGGAAGAAAACGCGCCGCCCGTTCGTTTCATTGTCAGAAAACCGAATCAAAGGGGGATGCTGAATGAAGAAATGGTGTGCGCTGCTGATGACCCTGCTCCTGATTTTGATGACCGCCGGGGCAGAGGAATTTTCGGGCGGCAAAGACTTCTGGGATGATGCGTACCGCTGCACCGTCGAAAATGGCTACTTGACCTTCCAGTCCGACGACGGCACGACGTATCAGCCGATTGCTGTGAAGGATGGCTTCGCGGAAGCCGCCAAGGCGCTCGCTGCGCAGGGAGATACGTTCGTCGCCGTGCCGATGGGGCTGACGCAGGCGCTGCTGCCCTATGTGGCGGATGAGCTGACCGGCGGCGCAGAGCTGGTCGAGATTTACTGCACGACGGCGCTGATTGGAATGCACCTGCGCGACGCGGCGAAGGGCGATGTGCTTCGCGTGGCGTGGTGGACGGGCGACGGCTATCAAATGGTTGATAAAGTCGTCGGGGAGGATTTTTCGCTGGACACGGTGCACGTCTCGGCAGGCGAAGTCAGCATGGAAGTCGAAGGACAGGAATATGCCTTGAAGCTGCGAAATGGAAAACTCGTTTTGTGGTACACCGCCGGCAGGAAAATTGTGTACATTCAGCCACATGCTATCGGTAATATGGAAGAAGTGATTGCGATGCGAAATGACAGCTACGTTTACGGCGCACATCCCTTCTACAACGTGGAAGCGGTGGACTTTGCAGCCTTCCCCGAAACGTATGCGGAAATGCTGGCGCAGGTGGACAGCACGAACTGGGCGGTTGTGAACAACCCGAATCCGACCGATCGTCTGCATCTGCGTACAGAACCCGACCGAAAGTCGGTTTCACTGGGCAAGTTCTACAACCGAACGCCGGTCTATGTGGACGAAATCCGCGGCGAGTGGGCGCACGTTACCATCGGGCGCGACCTGTCAGGGTGGATGATGACGAAGTATCTCGCATTTGGTGCGGATATGGACAAGGTGGAATGCGCCTTCCCGCAGCTGTCGCTGATAGAAAAGTATCAGGAGAATGTGGCGGATGAACTGGCCTATGACTATTATGTGTTCGATGCGCCGAACATGTCGGCGACAAAAACGCTCTGGAATTGGGGTGAAGAGTGCTATTTGATTGGCGTGATTGACGACTTCTATATTATTATGGACACCGACGAAAACGTGCGCTACATCCCGCAGGACTGGCTCTGGGCGGGCAACGGGTAAGGGGAGAAGGCCAATGAAGAAACTGCTTGCGCTGCTGATGATTTGGCTGCTCCTGCCCATTGCTGGCGCGGAAGAAGCGTATACCATGCAGGATGGTTCGCTGATTTTGTTGGACGGCGCTGGACGGAAATGTCAGCCGATTGCCATGAAACCGGACTTTCCGGAAGCACTGCTGGCGGATGCGGACATATCGGGCGCAATCCAGCTGAATCTGCCGGAGACGCTGCTGCCGTATGTGTCGGATGAGCTGACCGGCGGCGAGACGCTCACGGCGCTGTATTGCACGACGGAACTGATTGCCATGCACACGGTGGATGCGGCGGATGGCGACGTGCTGCGCGTGGCGTACAGGACGAATCTGGGGAATTATGTCATCCGCAAGGTGATTGGCACGCCGTTCTCCTTCGACCGCTACCACGGCGGCGCGGCGTCCATCCTGCTGTGCGTCGATGAAATAACGTACTGCATGACGTGCGAAAGCGGTTATCTGACGCTGCGTGAGGTCTGGAACGGAGCGGGCGGCATCGGCATCAAGCGCCACGCCATCTACGATTTGCAAGCCTGCGTGGAGTCGGCAGGCGGAAACGCGGGCTTCCGCTATGGAAATCATCCGTATTCCGACGTGACCGACCTACCGTTTGCAGAGTTCCCGACGACCTATGAAGAAGCCATGCAGCACCTTGACCGCACGAATTGGGCGGTTGTCAACAACCCAAATCTGGCGGATCGACTGTACCTGCGCGGCAAGGCGAGCAAGGAAGGGCGCAATCTCGGCAAGTTCTACAACCGAACGCCCGTGTATGTGGAGGAAATCCGCGGCGACTGGGCATATGTGCGCATCGGGCGCGCGACGACGGGTTACATGATGACCAAGTATCTGGCGTTCGGCGAGGATGCGGACAAGGTGGAATGCGCGTTTCCGCAGTTGGAGGTGCGCGAAGAATATCGGCTGAACGTGGCGGACGAGACAACGTATGAATTTGAGGTGCTGGATGAGCCGAGCAAATCCGCACCGTACACGCGCTGGCACAGCGGGGACAACTGGGTCGTTATCGGCATCAAGGGCAATTACTACATCGTCATGAACGACAACGAGAACGTATGCTACATCCCGCAAAGCCACCTTTGGGCGGGAAACGGCTGACGAAAGAGCAAAATCCGCATGAAAAGAATCCTTGCACTGTTTTTGCTTCTGCTGATGAGCGCCGCGTGTGCTGAATCCGCCCCGCTCCCGTACGCCATCGAATCCGGCTTCCTGATTTTCCCCGCCGAGGACGGCAAGCAGCCCGTGCCCATTGCCGTGAAGGACGGATTCGCCGCGAAAGCGCAGGAATTAGCGGCTGAAAACGCCTATCTTGGAACGCCGATGAATCTTCCGGAGGCGCTGCTGCCGTATGTGTCGGATGAGCTGACGGGCGGCGAAGAACTGGTGGAAATCTACGCGACGGAAGCCGTCATCGTGATGCACACCCGCAGTGCGGCGGACGGCGACGTGCTGCGCTGGGCGGAGTTGGACGGCGGGCAGTATGCGGTGTACCGCAAAATCATCGGGACGGATTTCTGGCTGCAAACGTCAAACGCGGCGGGAAATCTGGCGGAAATTTTCATCGAGGGCGAGCCGTATTATGAATATCGCCTGACGCTGGCAGACGGGAAGATGCTGCTGCATTCGGTCTGGGGTGAGCAAGTGTATTTTATCATTGAACCGCACGCGATTTGCAATGACGGCACGTTGACCACCTGCATGAGCGATGGCTATGTGTATGGCAATCATCCGTATTATGACGTGACCGACCTGCCCTTTGCGGAGTTTCCGACGACCTATGAAGAAGCCGTGCAGCACCTTGACCGCACGAACTGGGCGGTTGTCAACAACCCAAATCCGACCGATCGTCTGCATTTGCGCGAGAAACCCGACCGCAAGTCGGTATCGCTGGGCAAGTTCTACAACCGAACGCCTGTCTATGTGGACGAAATCCGCGGCGAATGGGCGCATGTCACCATCGGGTGTGACCTCTCTGGCTGGATGCTGACGGACTATCTGGCGTTTGGCGCGGATATGGACAAAGTGGCGTGTGCGTTCCCGCAGTTGACTGTCAAGGATGAGCATCAGGAGTACGGGGCGGACGAATTTGTCTACGAATACCGCGTGTTCGCCGCACCGGACTTGTCGGCGGACACGATGCGCTGGAACAGCATGGAAAGCTACTACCTCATCGGCGTGTCAGGGGAGTTCTACATCATCATGAACAGCGAAGAAGCGATTGGCTATATCCCGCAGGACTGGCTCTGGGCGGGCAATGGGTAAGCAAATCAAAAGCGTCGGACAGCCATGAAAACTGTCCGACGCTATTTTACTGCATGTTTTTGAGGTACGCGAAGATATCGCGGGCAATCGGCGCAGCGGTTGAGCCGCCGCCTTGGCCATCGTCGATATCCTCGACGACGACGCACAGCGCGTAGGGGACGTCCTGTGCGAAGCCGATGAACAGACCGTTCGTGATGGCACGTCCGTTCAGTGATGTTTCCGCGCTGCCGGTTTTGCCGCAGATAATCATCCCGCTGACGGCAGCGCGTGTGCCTGTGCCGCTGGTGACGACTGCGCGCATGTACTCCGCCAGAATCGCGGCTTGCCCCTCTGTCATGGCGGTGCGGTAGACGCGGCTGGAGCGGGTATAGCGCGTCACGCCGGACGGGCTGGCGACGCGGTCAATCAGCACGGGTTCCATCATCACGCCCTTGTTCGCGACGGCGGCGGCGAGCAGGCACAGGTGCATCGGCGTGGCGGTGATGGCGGACTGCCCGAAGCCGCTCATGGCGATGTTGAAATTGCTGCGGCTCGTGGTCGGATAGACGCTGTTCTCTACGACGAGATCGCGGAAAAGGAAGTTGTCGTTAAAGCCAAAGGATTCCGCCGCTTCGCGCAGCGCCTTGTCGCCCATGGACAGCGCGTACTGTGCAAAGGCGTTGTTGCAGGAGCGCATGAAGGCGGTTTTCAGGTCAACCGCGCCGTGGCTGGCAGAGCCGTAGTCATGGATGACCTGCCCGTCCACGGTCAAATTGCCGGTGCAGTTGACTTGCATCGTCTGCGCGGAAGGGTTTACGCGGAGCTGCGCGGCGGCGGTCACAAGTTTGAATGTGCTGCCGGGCGTATAGGGGTTCTGCGTGACGCGGTTCCAGTAGGCGTTGGAGGAGGCGGACACGGCGCTGCTGCTCATGGGGTCGAACGTCGGTAGGCTGACCATCCCCAGCACTTCGCCTGTCTTGTAGTTCATCACGACCGCCGCGCCGGATTTGCCGGACGCGCGCCGCTGGAAGGATTGCAGAATTGCCGTGCAGAGGGAACTGTCCACGGTCAAGGTTACGTTGTCGCCGTGGCGCTTCTGTCCGGTCACAAGCGCCTGAATCCGCTCCCAAATCCCGGTCTGGAAGCCGTAGAGGTACGCCGTCTGGAAACTTTCAACCCCGTTGGCAACCTGCCCGTCGGAATCGCCCAGCAGGTGCACAACGGCGCGGCGGGCAGCTTCATCCGACTGATAAACGCGGGTGACGGTGCCGTCCTCGCTGACGGAAGAGGTCGCCAGCACCACGCCGCTGCGGTCGAGAATATCTCCCGGCACGACGTTCTGCTTCTGCGCCCGTACACGCGGATTCTTCGCGTAGGTGAACCAGCGGTTGCCGTAGAGGGCGATCGAGTGCATCCCGTATGTGCCGAGCAGGGCGAAGAGCGCGAAGAGGAAGAACGCAAGAAGCTTGAATTTGAACCGCTGCCGCTTCATGCCGCACCTCCGCCGTAATCCGCCAAGTCCGCGTCGCGCGCCAAATCATCCTCATTGACGCTGGAAACGCCCTGAATCAGCCCAATCAGGCACAGACACGCCACCAGCGACGTGCCGCCGTAGCTCACGAACGGCATCGTCACGCCCGTCAGCGGAATCAGCTTAATCCCCCCGCCGATGATGATGAACGTTTGCAAGCCAATCATGGCGGTGCAGCCCATGGCCAGCAGCCCGTGGAAGCGGGTGCGCGCCGCCATTGCGATGGATGTGCCGCGCCAGATGATGGCAACATACATCAGCAGCACGCACGAGCCGAACAGCATCCCGAACTGCTCACAGATGACGGAGAAGATGAAGTCCGTGTGGTAAACGGGAATCGTCGTCGGGCTGCCCAGTCCCAAGCCGACGCCTAACACGCCGCCGCTGGCAATTGCCATCAGGCTTTGAATGAGCTGATAGCCCGCGTTGTCGTAGTCGCTCCACGGGTCGAGCCAAATCGCGACGCGCTTTTTGACGTGCGCAAACTTCTGATAGCCCAGCAGCGCCGCGCCGACGCCGCCGCCGATGCCGCACAGCATCAGCACCGGATTCCCGGACGAAGCGAAATAGAGCATCAGCGCCACGCCGTAGTATAGCAGCGCCGTGCCGAGGTCGGCTTGCAGCATCAGCACGCCAAGGCATGCCACAGAGAAGCCAAGCCAAGGAATCAGGCGCCGATCCGCCATGAATCGGCTGATGACGATGATGAGCGTCAGCTTGACGATTTCGCTGGGCTGAACGGAGATGCCGCCGACATAGAACCAGTTTTTCGCGCCGTACGTCTCCTTGCCGATGAACAGCGGGAGGACGAGCAGCACGAGCGAGAGCAGCATCATCGGCCACACGAGCAGCCGGAAGCTGCGCCCGACGCGGATGAGGTAGATGCACACGACCATCGCCGCCAGCCCGACGAAATAGTAGATGGACTGGTGGTAGGCATACGTCGGGTTGGTGTCGTAGAGGACGAGCAGCCCCAGCGCGCACAGGAAGTTGGTCAGCGACAGCAGCAGCTTATCCACCGGGAAGAGCCGCGGCAGGAAGCCAGTCGTGAACGCGCCCGCCAGCGGTACGGCGACGGCGAGTGCGAGCGCCTGCCATTGGAAATCGCGCAGGAAGAGAAGGCAGAATGCGCTGATGTAGAAAATCGAGACCGCCCGCGACAAAGAGCGTCCGGGGTCTTTCTGCTTTTCACGCCCGCGCTGGCGGTCACGCGCCAAGGAAATCACCTCGCAAAAAATGAAATAGGCGCCTTCTGGCGCGAAAATCTGATTATCATAGAAAGGTATTGTGCGGAAAGCGTTTTGTAATCATAAAAATAAGCAACACGCCAATACAAGTATGGTAGTGTGCACTCGAAGGTTTCCAAAGGGCGATCGCAAACTTCGTTTGTTTTCATGCCCTTTGGTCGCGCCCGCAGGCGCGAAATCTCTCTGCAACAATAAAAAGTTAGTGAGCTTTTTGCACTGCCAGAGTTGACTTTCCTATTGTAATGGTAAAAAGAGCAGCTTCCAGAGGGCTTTCCGATCGCCCTCTGGACTCCTTCGGCGGTCGCCTCCCATGTTACTTGAACTGTATTGGAAGGCTTTTTAGTTACTGGCAGGGACGCTTCGCTGCCTGCGCCTTTGTTGGCTGTTCTCTTTGAGTGAGCACCCGAAAAACAGTTGGGGCGTTGCCCCAAACCCCACCAGAGGCGCCGCCTCTGGACTCCGCAAGGGGCATTGCCCCTTGACCCTTTTTTTGCCGCCTGGCCTGAGCGCGATTTCCATCAATCGGGGTATTGGGGATTTTCCTGCTCATCATCCCCATCCTCGCGCCGTTCGGCATAGGCGCGCACATCCTCCACATCCAATCCCGCAAACACGCGCAAGCGCAATCTTGCCTGTCCGACCTCCAGAATGCTGTTATGCTGCAGCGGATGCGCCATCCCATCCCGCCGGTTCGCCACCGTCTCCCCATCGACAATGCAGCTGCACCCGCGCCACGGGATGATATACAGCCCATATCCGTTGCGGAACATCACATCCAGATGCCGGGGGGATACGCCGCGCGCAGGGACAACAATATCGCAGCTCCGCACGCTGCCCAGCGTCCCGTCCGCCGGGACAGGCAGCAGCGTGTCCTGCGGGAGTGCGGCGCAGTCGCTTTCGACCACAAATTCCCCGATGCTGCCCGCGTCCGGCAGGGAACGCCGCTTTTTCTCGCGGCTTCGGTGATCCTTCCACAGCCACCAGAACGCGCGCAGGACAATGAGCACCCCCAGCGCGGCGAACCAGTAGCGCATCATCAGAGAGAGAATCTCGTAAATTTGAGAGGGCATGGGTTACTCCTTACAGCGTTTCGCGCAGCTTTTGCAGCATCGGACGCAAATCACCGACCGCCTCCGGGTCGTACTGCACGGCAATCGTCAGGTTTTCCGGGCGGAAAACGGTCTGCGCCGCGTCCAGCAGCTCTTCGGCGGTCAGCTCGTTGTACTGCGCGGCGGCAGCATCCAAATCCGCCTGTGCCGTGTCGCCGCTCATCCACGCCCAGCCGAGACGGTCGTTCAGCGCGGCGGTGTCATCGGTCAGCATGGCGTTGTTCGTCGTAAACTGCGTCCGTAACTGATTCAATCGCGCGGGGCGGACGTACATCGTCAGCCGGTGCAGATAGGCAAAGACCTTTGTCAGCGTGTCTTTCAGCCATTCCGACCGCACGTCATAGCGGATGACAAGGCGGCTGAATTGCCCGACGCGGCTGATTTGCGACTCAATTTCCGCAACGAGTGCCTGCTCCTCGCGCAAAGCCTGAAAGAGCATACTGTCGTCGTTCCCGGCGGTGATGGTGCTGAGAACCTCCGCCGCGACGGGGTAGACCTGTTCGCTGTCCACGTCAAACGCCAGCTGAACGCTCGCAAAATCGCTTTCAACCTCTTCCAGCAAATCACTCTGCTCGTCGCGCATACAGAAGCCGATGGGCAGCGACTGCGTGAATGGCGGCTGGGCGGTCGTGTTGCGCAGCTCGCTCAGCGCTTCAATGGCGGCGAGCTCCATGCCGTCGGAGAAATTGCCCGTCATGACCAGACAGGCGTTCTGCGGCTGGAAAATCATCTCCTGCCAAAGATGAATGTCCGCTTCGGTCAGCGCCATCAGGCTCTCCGGCGTGCCCAGCGGGGGGAATGCGCCGTTCTCAGTCTTGCGGAAATCGCACGCCGCGCGGTCGAACAGATCGCCATCGCCGTCCGCTTCCAATTGGCGCAGGACGACTTGCTTCTCGGCGGCAATCTGCTCCGGCGTCCACGGTACATTCGCGAAAAAGCGCAGGAAGTATTCCAGCGCCGCGTCAAAGAAACGCGGCAGGCACTTCAGGCGGAACACCAGCCCTTCGGCATATGTCGCGGCATCGAGGTTCGTGCCGAAGCGGTTCAGCTCGCGCAGCAATCCTTCGCGGTTCAGTCCGCCCAGCCCGCGGAAGCACAGGTGTTCCAGCAGATTGCTGATGCCCTGTGTCTCTTCCGTTTCGTACAGCGGCCCGCCCTTCAAATACAGCCCGAATTCCAGACCGTGCAGGTGGCGCTGTGGCCAGCACAAAAGCGTCATGCCGTTTTGCAGGACATGCTCATGAATCGCGGACATGGGTTCGTCAGCTCCTTTGGCATAAAAGTTGTTTCATCTATTATACCGTATTGCGCGCGGGTTTGCAAGGGGAACGGGGGCGTCTCACGCGCATGGGGGAGGGTTTCGCGGGCGAAAAAAGTGAACAATCTGAAAATTGTTAGCACTCTTTTGCGTTGAGTGCTAATTTTCGCTTGCATTTCGATGGAAATCGTGCTACAATACATCCAGCGGTCAGAAAGACTGCAACAATTATTACCGCTTATTTTCCGAGGAGGAATGATGTATGGCGATTGAAATGGAAAAGGGCTCTGTGTCGATTGACGCCCAAAATATTATGCCGGTCATTAAGCGTTGGCTGTATTCCGATAAGGACATTTTCCTGCGCGAGGTGGTCAGCAACGGCTGCGACGCCATCACGAAGTACCGTATGACGAATCCGGATGACGAGAGCGAAATGTCTGTCATGGTCACGGTGGACAAGGAGAACAAGACCCTGACCATCAGCGACACCGGCATCGGCATGACCGAGGACGAGGTGAAGCGCTATATCAATCAGGTCGCATTCTCCGGCGCGTCCGAGTTTATGAAGAAGTTCGAGGGCGACGAAAAGAAAGGCGACATTATCGGCCACTTCGGGCTGGGCTTCTACAGCGTGTTCATGGTGTCTGAGAACGTCGAAATCGAAACGCTGTCCTGTCAGGAGGGCGCGGAGCCGGTGCATTGGGAATCCAAGGACGGCATGGACTTCGCCATCAGCGAAGGTCACCGCACCGCGCACGGCACGTCGATTATCCTCCATATCTCTGATGAAGAGAAGGAGTTCCTCGAACTCTACCGCGTCCGCGAAGTGCTGACCCGCTACTGCGGCTACATGGCGTATCCGATTTACCTGATGGATGCAAACGCCAAGCCGGTGGAGCGCGAGGAGGAAATCCCCGGCGAAACCAACGAGGATGGCACGCCCAAGAAGCGCAAGGTCGTCGATGAACCCAAGCCGAGCCTGATTAACGACACCAAACCGCTGTGGCTGAAAAAGCCGAGCGAGTGCGAGGACAAGGAGTACATCGACTTCTATCACAAGATGTTCGGCTGGGAAGATCCACTGTTCTGGGTGCATCTGAACGTCGATTACCCCTTCAACCTCAAGGGCATCCTGTATTTCCCGAAGCTCCGCAACGATTTCGGCAAGTACGAAGGTCAGGTGAAGCTGTTCGCGGGTCAGGTGTTCGTGGCGGACAACGTGAAGGAAGTTATTCCGGAATTCCTGACGCTTTTGAAGGGCGTTATCGACTGCCCTGACCTGCCGCTGAACGTCAGCCGTTCTTTCCTGCAGAATGACGGCACGGTCAAGAAGCTGTCTGCGCACATCACCAAGAAGGTGGCGGATAAGCTCTGCGGGCTGTTCAACACCGAGCGCGAGACGTATCAGAAATACTGGGACGACATTGCGCCCTTCGTCAAGTTTGGCGCGATGCGTGATCAGAAGTTCTACGAGCAGGTCAAGAAGGCGATTCTCTACAAGACCACCGATGGCCGCTATCTGACGCTGGAAGAGTACAAGACCGGCAACGCCGACAAGGCGGACAAGAAGGTCTACTACACCAACGACCCGAAGCGTCAGGCGGCGAGCGTCGCGCTGTACACCAACCGCGGCATTGATGTTGTGGTGATGGATCACATCATCGACGGCAACTTCCAGTCCTTCATGGAATATTCCGGCGGCGAGGAAGGCTTGACCTTCGCGCGTGTGGACGCGGACGTGTCCGGTCTGCTGGAAGATTCCGAAGAGGGCAAGGAGCTGAATCAGGAGACGATTCAGGCGATGTTCCGCAAGGCGCTGGGCAAGGATGACCTGCCCGTGAACCTGCAGAGCCTGTCCGACGCGGAGCTGCCTGCGATGGTCACCGAGGACGAGCAGATTCGCCGCATGAAGGAAATGAGCCGCCTGTATGGTCAGTCCTTCGACATGCCCGACCGCTTCACGCTCGTGCTGAACCGCCGCAACAAGGCGATTCAGGAACTGGCGGCACGCGACCCGGAGAACGAGACGACGCAGCTGCTTTGCCAGCAGATTTACGATTTGGCGCGCATGAGCGCCCAGCCGCTGGAAGCGGACGAGATTACGGCATTCCTGAAGCGGAGCCAGAAGCTCGTCGCCATGGCGGTGGAGAAGGAATAAGCGAAACCAATCCACAATTCAATAGAAAGCGCCCGACGCGGGGGAAAACCTGCGCCGGGCGCTTTTGATGCACTTTGATGCGCTTTGTATATTCCGCCCGAAACTGGAGCAAAAGTGTGTGCTGAAATTTACAAAAATGAGGACTGGATTTTCCATTGTTTCTTTTTGACTGTGACGGTATAATGAAATCAATAAGGCGATTGCCTTACGTCGGTTGGCAATGCGATGCGCATTGCGGGAACTATGGGAAGGAGAAAACGGTATGAAAAAGTTCTCAAGGGCACTGTCTTTCGTGATGACGCTGGCAATGCTGCTCAGCGGGATCGCGGTTGCGGAACAGCAGTACTTTAACAACGGTGGAGGCGGGGAATTCGTTGATCCGCATACCTTCACCAAACCCTATGCCGTGAACGAAGTCATCGTTCCGGCGGATGAGGCGACAGGGCAGGTTGAACTGGAAGCGCATGTGAAGAACATCATCGAGGTCGATGGACTGAAGTTCAAGGATTTGAACGGCAACGGCACGCTGGACGTGTACGAAGACTGGCGGCAGCCTGTGGACGCGCGCGTGGACGATCTGCTCAGCCAGATGACGCTGGATGAGGAAATCGGTCTGCTGTGGCACGCCTCTACCGGCGGTACGTTCACCAGCATGTATCCCTACACGGAGGAATGGCTCTATTCCAACGAACCTACGTATACCGCCGCGGATGGCAGCTGCTACGTTCCGATGTATCACTCCATCATCAGCGATAACGTGACGACGTACCTGCACAACGTCAATGGTACGCCGGAAACGCTGATTTATGAAAACAATGCGTTCCAGGAAATCGCGGAAACGGCGCGTCTGGGCATTCCCGTTGTGCTGTCCTGCGACCGCAGCTACAACACATGGGCTGGCATGGTCAACATGCCGAACTACGCGGTTGGCATTGCGCATGACCCGGAACTGCTGTACAACCTTGTTGCACAGTACGCGAAGGAAGAGCGCGCCATCGGCTTCCATGTGCCGTTCCATTCCTATGGCGTGGAAATCGGCTCGTGGTACGGCGACGATGTGAATTACATCGCTGAGATGGTTGGCATCGAAACCAAGGCGTATGAAGAAAACGGCGTGAATGCCTGCACGAAGCACTTTGTGGCGCGCGGCGGCCGCTCCAACTACTTCAATGCGAAGTCTCCCGCGAATCTGGTGGATTCGTGGCTGGTTGGCTGGAAGAGCGCTGTCATCGACAACGGCTCCGGCTGGATCATGCTGAACAACGGCAAGTTCCTCAATGACTGCAATGTCTGCTACGACTCCGAGTCCATGGCGGTGCTGCGCCAGCAGCTGGGCTATGATGGCTGTGTCGTGACCGACTGGCCGATGTGGATGCAGGTTCCTTCTGCTTCCGGCACGACGCCTGAAGGACTTGACCTGAGCACTGCTTCTGTCGGCGAACTGTATGCGACCATCTTCAACGCGGACGTTGATCAGGTTGGCTGCTTCTTCATGGTGGAAGACGATGTGCCTGTGGACTACGACGCGGTAATCGCCCGTTATCCCGGCATGATGCAGCCCATGTGGCCCAACGCTGTGAAGGAACAGCTGGAACTGGGCAACCTGACGCAGGAAACGATTGATAAGCACGCCAAGCGTGTGCTGCGCAACAAGTTTGAACTGGGTCTGTTTGAAGATCCCTACGGCAACCTTGAAGACGCGCTGGAACTGTGCGCCTCTGACGAATACAAGGCGCAGGCGTTCGGCATGACGACGATTGAAGACGTTTATCGTGCGCGCACTGCCGAAATGAACGCCATGGAAATCCAGCTCCAGACCGAATCCACCGTCCTGCTGAAGAATGATAACATTCTGCCGCTCAAGGCAGAGCAGAAGGTGTATGTTGCGGGGACGAGCAAGGACACGGTTGCCATGGATAAGGAAGCCATTGCCGCGTATGCGACGGTGGTGGACAACATGGAAGACGCAGACGTGATTATTGCCCATGTGACCGCGATGGACGACGCGACGGAACTGCTGTTTGAGGATGCTGCGGATGCTGAAAAGCCCGTTGTCCTCTGCTACGACGGCGGCGTTTCCAACGAGCCTGATGCCTATGCGGTGAACAGCAGCGCGGCGGTGCTGTTCCTGACCTATGACTGCACACCTGACCACGGTTCTTCCATGGGCAACTTCTATCACAAGACGCTGCCGTCCGTGCTGGCGGATATGCTCTACGGTGTGAAGGCCCCCAGCGGCAAGACCGTGTTCGAGATGGCATGGACGAGCGAAGATGCTGAACTGGATTGGGGCGAGCTGCAGTTTGACACTGGCGTGGATACCAAGACTCGCCTGTACATGGCAGCCGTGGTTCGCAATAACCCGACTGCTGACCTGCCCACGAATCTCGGCGACGTGATGTATCCTGCGCACTTCGGTATGCGCTACGACCAGCCTGCTGACATTACCTGCAACACGCTGATTGCGCCGCAGGGTGTCCGTGAAGTCAGCGAAGAGACGTCTTCCGGCACCAGAATGGCGACAAAGGTTCTCAACCTGGCCAAGGCGGGCGAGACCTTTGAAATCAACTTCATCGCTGAAAACAACGGCGCTGACGGCTATATCAATGTCGAAGTGCTGGTGGATGGCGAACTGGCAGCGACGAAGATGATCGCTGTGTCTGCTGGCAGCTTCCGCGTTGTGACCATCCCGCTGACCCTCGATGCCGGCGAGCATGTGATCACCGTGGGCGGCATGACGGCGAACCTGACGGTTGAGTAATACGATGCACTGTGGGAGGGGAGATTCCGGAAGGAGTTTCTCCTCCCTTCCTTTGTGCAAGCGCAGAGAAAATAACGGTGCTTCCCATCACACACGGGAAGCACCGTTTTGCATTATTCGCCTGTTTTCCGAACGGTACCTTTCCCCGGAAAATGCTCCTTCGTTAGCTTCACGACCATCCCCGACAGCAGCAGCAGCGCAATCAGGTTTGGGATGCTCATCAGCCCGTTGAACGTGTCCGCAATGTCCCAGAGCAGCCCCAAATCAAGCGTTGCGCCGAGAATCGACACGAACGAGTAAATCACGAGGAACGGGCGGACGACCTTGTTGCTCCTAAACAGAAACTGCACGAAACGTGAGCCGTACAGCCCCCAGCCGATAATCGTCGAGAACGCGAAGCAGCACAGCGCCACCGCCGTGAAAATCGACGACCAGCTGCCGTATGTCGTCGTGAAGCCGGAAATCGTCAGCTCCGCGCCCGCTGCCACGCCGTAGGTCACCGGCGTGCCGCTGCACAGGATGACAAGCGCCGTCAGCGTGCAGATGATAATCGTGTCCGCAAACACCTCGAAGATGCCGAACATGCCCTGCGTGACGGGCTTCTGCGTATCGGCGCAGGCGTGGGCAATCGAACCCGTGCCCAGACCCGCCTCGTTGGAGAAGATGCCGCGCGAAACGCCCTTTTGCATACTTACGAACAGGCTGCCGATGATGCCGCCCGTGAACGCCGCCGGTTTGAACGCGCCCTCGAAGATGGACTGAAGCACGCCCGGCAGCCGTTCAAGATTCAGCAGCACCACGCCGATGCCCAGCACGACGTAGAACAGCGCCATGAACGGCACCAGCTTTTCGCTCACGCTGCCGATGCGTTTGATGCCGCCGAGCAGCACCATGGCCACCAGCATCGCGCAGAAAATGCCGATGATGAGGTTGAGCGTCGGCACGAAAGCGTCGCTGACGAGGTGGAATTGCGTCAGCGACGTGTTAATCGCCGTCGTGATGGTGTTGACCTGCGTCGCGTTGCCTGTGCCGAAGACGGTCAGCGTGCCGAACAGTGCGTAGAGGATGGCGAGCCACTGCCAGCGCTTGCCCAGCCCGTTCTTGATGTAGTACATCGGCCCGCCGATCCACTCGCCGGTGGCGCTGCGTTCGCGGTAGTGGACGGCGAGGGTGACTTCGGCGTATTTCGTGCACATGCCCAGCAGCGCTGAGCACCACATCCAGAACACCGCGCCCGGCCCGCCGATGGCGATTGCGCCCGCGACACCTGCGATATTGCCCGTGCCGACCGTGCCCGCCAGCGCGGTGCAGACGGCTTGGAACGGGGTCATCGCGCCGTCCGACGCTTCCTTCTTGTGGAACATGCGCCCGATGGTGGTTTTGAGCGCGAAGGGGAATTTGCGGATTTGCAAAAAGCCCGTGCGGACGCTGAGCAGCAGCCCAACGCCGATAATGCAGACCATCGCCGGCACACCCCAGACGAAATCGTTGACGACCTTGTTGATGGCGGCAATCGTATCAAAGAACATGGGTGAATCAATCCTTTCGGAAGCAGAGAATACTTTATTCTATCAGATTGCCGGACGGGACGCAAGGGCGAGGGAGGGCGGAATGTGCGGAAAAACGGCAAAAATGCAGGGAAAAATGGCGGAAACCGTTCGTTCATCTACATGCCTGCCGAAAACGCCTTTTTCCACAAAGAAAAGAACCCTCCGCCGAAACGGAAGGTTCTTGGAAGCAAGCAAATTACGCGTTCTTCTGCGCTTCTTCGACAGCGACAGCCACCGCGACGGTCGCGCCGACCATCGGGTTGTTGCCCATGCCGATCAGACCCATCATCTCAACGTGCGCGGGCACAGAGGAGGAGCCAGCAAACTGCGCGTCAGAGTGCATACGACCCATGGTGTCGGTCATGCCGTAGGAGGCAGGGCCAGCCGCCATGTTGTCGGGGTGCAGGGTACGACCCGTGCCGCCGCCGGACGCAACGGAGAAGTACTTCTTGCCGGCTTCGATCATTTCCTTCTTGTAGGTGCCGGCAACGGGGTGCTGGAAGCGGGTGGGGTTGGTGGAGTTGCCCGTGATGGACACGCCAACGCCCTCGTGCCACATGATGGCGACGCCTTCGCGGACGTCATCAGCGCCGTAGCACTTGACCTTGGAGCGTTCGCCGTTGGAATAGGCGACTTCCTTGACGACCGTCAGCGCATGGTCTTCCTTCACGTCAGCAGACAGGTAGTCATACTTGGTCTGCACATAGGTGAAGCCGTTGATGCGGCTGATGATCATGGCAGCGTCCTTGCCCAGACCGTTCAGGATGACGCGCAGGGGGTTCTTGCGAACCTTGTTGGCATTGCGGGCAATGCCGATAGCGCCTTCCGCGGCAGCAAAGGATTCGTGGCCAGCGAGGAACGCGAAGCACTCGGTCTTCTCGTCCAGCAGCATCGCGCCCAGATTGCCGTGACCCAGACCAACCTGACGCTGGTCAGCGACGGAACCGGGAATGCAGAACGCCTGCAGACCTTCGCCGATGCAGGTGGCCGCTTCCGCAGCGGTCTTAACGCCCTTCTTCAGCGCGATGGCAGCGCCCAGCTCGTAAGCCCACTTCGCGTTCTCGAAGCAGATGGGCTGAATGCCTTCGACAATCTTATAAGCGTCAACGCCCTTGCTGTTGTTGTAAGCCTTCAGCTCATCAAAATCCTTGAAGCCGTACTTTTCCAGAACAGGCTGGAGCTGAGGCATGCGTCCTTCGTAGTTTTCAAACAGAGCCATTTCAGCATACCTCCTATATTACTGCTTGCGCGGGTCGATCCAAGCGACGGCGCCGTCTTCCGCCTTGAAGCGGCCATAGGTGCCCACGTTCTTCTCGTAGGCTTCGTTCGGGCTCATGCCCTTCTTGATGGCGTCCATCATCTTGCCGAGCGACAGGAACTGGTAGCCGCAGACCTGATTGTCCTTGTCCAGCGCCAGCTTCAGCACATAGCCCTCAGCCATTTCCAGATAACGCACACCCTTGAGCTTGGTGCCGTACATGGTGCCGACCTGAGAGCGCAGACCCTTGCCCAAGTCCTCCAGACCAGCGCCGACGCGCAGGCCGTCATCAGAGAAAGCGGACTGGGTGCGGCCATAAACGATCTGCAGGAACAGCTCGCGCATGGCGGTGTTGATCGCGTCGCACACGAGGTCCGTGTTCAGCGCTTCGAGGATGGTCTTGCCGGGAAGAATTTCAGCCGCCATAGCAGCGGAGTGGGTCATGCCGGAGCAGCCGATGGTTTCCACCAGCGCTTCTTCGATGACGCCGCCCTTGACGTTCAGCGTCAGCTTGCAGCCGCCCTGCTGCGGCGCGCACCAGCCAATGCCGTGGGTCAGACCGGAGATGTCCTTGATCTCCTTGGCCTGAATCCATTTGCCCTCTTCCGGGATGGGCGCCGGGCCGTGGTTCGGGCCCTTGGCGACACAGACCATTTCTTCAACTTCCTTGGTGTACTGCATCGAATAGGTTCCTCCTATCTAATGATAGTCCTGCAAATAGGCATGTAAAAAGCACACGCCTGTCCTTGCGCTTCTTGATTATAACATATTTTCTGCGGATTGTGTAGGGGATTTTATAAATTCGATAAAAAATCCGCAAAAAGGGGCATCCAAATGGGCTGATGGCGCATAGGATGATAGCACCTATGGGGCTATTGATGAAGTGAAAGGGGAGGAATCCGCCCATGAGCCTTAGCGAGCTTCGCCAGAAGGACGTCATCAACACGCGCGACGGGCAGTGCTTGGGCAAGCCGATGGACATCGAGTTCTGCGCCTTGGATGGGCGCGTGACGGCGATTGTCGTGCCGGGGGAGTTCAGCTTTGTGCACTTGCTGCGCGGTGAGCGGGCAGGGGTGGTGATTCCGTGGGAGAACATCTGCAAAATTGGCGATGATGTGATTCTGGTAGACGTAGAGCTGTAAGCGGGTTAGGCTTACAGCTCTACAAGTATTTCGTTTGCAGATAAACACGCGGACACAGTCTGAAAGTGTCACCAACCCAATCGCGCGAAAGGGTCAAGGGAGGAACTCCCTTGTGGGGTCAAGGGGCAAAGCCCCTTGCGGAGTCCAGAGGCAGAGCCTCTGGCGTCACCCCTTCACGAACCGAATCACGTTCCAGCTGGCAGCAGGCAGAACGAGGGGTTCACCGGGCTTCGGGCAGGGAAGCACAACGGGCTTCACCACGTCCGGGGCGGATTCTGTGTTCTCTGCCTTCATGTCGTCGTGGTGCAGGACGGAGTGCATCGCGGGGCGCAAATCGCCAAAGGAACGCAGGTCGAGGTCAAGCACCATCGGCTCAGTCAGGTCGCGGTTGACGGCGAAAATCGTCACGTTGCCCGCGTCGTCCATCACGGCGGCGGCATCCATGTCCGGTACATCATTGTAATGCTTGGTGTCGTGCTTGTCTGCCACAATCTTCGGCAGCAGCGACGTGCCGCGGCCGTACATCGACGCATCCATCATCGGGTAGAAAATCGTCTGCGCCCACGCGCCGCCGTTTTCGCGCGTCATAATCGGCGCAATCACGTTCACCAGCTGCGCCAGGCAGCCAATCTTCACGCGGTCGGCGTTGCGCAGCATCGTGATGAGCATCAGACCCACCAGCAGCGCATCCTCGAAGTTGTACACGTCCTCCAGCAGGTGCAGCGCTGTGCCCCACGGCTTGTTCTCGTACAAATCCTGATCCTGATTCTTGGAGTGATACCACACGTTCCACTCGTCCAGCGACAGGTTGACGGTCTTCTTGGAGTGCTTCGTGCCCTTCACGCCGTCGCAGATGGCGGCGACGGTCTTAATGAATTCGTCCAAATCCATCGTCGAGGCGAGGAAGTCCTGCGTGTCGTTGTGCGGATTGCCGTAGTAGCGGTGCAGGGAGACGTAGTCCACGTTGTCGTACGCCTGCATCAGCACTTCATGCTCCCAAGTGCCGAAGGTGGGCATGCCTGTGCCGGACGAACCGCACGCAACCGTCTCGATGGTGGGGTCAACCCACTTCATGACCTTCGCGGCTTCGTTTGCCTTGCGGCCGTACTCGTAGGCGGTTTTCGCGCCGGTCTGCCACGGGCCGTCCATTTCGTTGCCCAAGCACCACAGCTTGATGTTAAACGGGTCTTTCGCGCCGTTCTTGATGCGCAGGTCGCTCCACGCCGTGCCGGAGGGATGGTTGCAGTATTCGACGACGTACTGCGCGTCGAGAATATCACGCGTGCCGAGGTTGATGGCGTACATGACCTCCGTGTTCGCCTTCTTCGCCCAGTCGACGAACTCATGCAGACCGAATGTGTTCGGCTCGGTCGTCTTCCACGCAAGGTCGAGGCGGCGCGGACGCTGCTCCTTCGGGCCGATGGAATCCTCCCAGCGGAAGCCGGAGACGAAGTTTCCGCCCGGATAGCGCACGACAGGCACGTTCAGCTTGCGCACCAAATCCAGCACGTCGCGGCGGAAACCCTGTTCATCCGCCAGCGGATGGGCAGGCTCGTAAATGCCGGTATAGACGGCGCGGCCCAGGTGCTCAATGAACGAACCGTACAGGCGGCGGTCGATGGGGGAGATGATGTAGTCCTTGTCCAGAATCAGCTTGGACTGTTTCATGTTGATTGCGTCCTCCTTAATATATAGGAAGAAAAATTCTGGGCGGCCAGATACTTCGGAGGAATGTCCGAAAATCGCCCATTCAATCCGTTTCATTCGACATGGGATTGGAAATTCCTCTTTCAAAATGGGCGCGGCGAAAATTTTCAGAAAATATTTTCGGGAGAATCATGCAGGGATTTCCGGACTTATGGCGAAATGTTTGTGCAGAAACCAAATCTCCTGCTTGGCAGGACAAAAACGGAGGAAGTTTATGCCGCTTGCACAGTTGCCCCCGATGGGCTGGAACTCTTGGAACACGTTCGGCTGGCAAATCAACGAACAATTGATTCTTGAAATGGCTGACCTGATGGCTTCGCAGGGCTACCGCGAGGCGGGGTATGAATATCTGGTCATCGACGACTGCTGGAGCCTGCGCGAGCGCGGCAAAGACGGCCGCATCGTGCCTGACCCGGAGAAATTCCCGAACGGCATGAAGGCGGTTGCCGACTACGTTCACAGCAAGGGACTGAAGTTCGGCATGTACTCCTGCGCGGGCGTGCGGACGTGCGCGGGCTATCCCGGCAGCTATGACCATGAATTTGTCGATGCGCAGACGTTTGCGGACTGGGGCGTGGATTTCCTCAAGTACGACTTCTGCAACTTCCCGCAGTCCGGCAACTGCAAGGCGCGCTACCTCACCATGTCGATGGCGCTGAAAGCGACCGGGCGCGAAATCCTCTTCTCCGCCTGCAACTGGGGCATGGAAGAACCCGGTGAGTGGATGCGCGCAATCGGTGCGCACATGTACCGCTCCACCGGCGATATTATGGATAACTTCGTCTCCTTCACCGACATCGTCAAGAGCCAGCTGAATAAGCTCTGCATGAGCGGCAACCATTGCTTCAACGACATGGACATGCTCACCGTCGGCATGGAGGGCAAGGGAAATGTCGGGCTGGGCAAGGTGTGCAGCTATGAAGAATACCGCTTGCAGTTTGTGCTGTGGTGCCTGTGCGGCGTGCCGCTGATGATGGGCGCGGATCTGCGCACCCTTACGCCGGAATACCGTGCGCTGATGCTCAATCCCGCGCTGCTGCGCATCAATCAGGACGCGGAATGCCGTCCGCCGTATATCGTTCGCCGCGACAGCGTGTGTATCCCGAACCCTGATGACGCGCAGGCTCCTTGGGCGCATCCGGCGGATACCGCGTTCGTGCTGCTGCGCCACCTGACGGACAACGAGTTTGCCCTGTTCTATGCCAACCTCTCCGACGCGGATGCCGAGGTACACTGCGAGATGGCGGACATGGGGCTGCCCGTGACCGGCGGCGTTGCGCTGGACATGACGGACGTTTTCTCCGGCGAGCATCTGGGGCCGCAGAAGGATTCGTTCAATCCGCACATCAAGGCCCATGACTGCCGCCTGTTCCTCTGCCATCTGGTGAAGGACAATGCCTGAATGTATGCAGTGCCATCGGGCGCTGCAAAGCGTGGAAATTGCGCTGACGAAGAAGCTGATTAACCGCGGGGCGACGCGCTTTCTGTGCCTCAACTGCTTGGGGAAGAAGTTCGGCGTCAGCGAAGAAACGCTGCTGCAAAAGGCGAAGGAATTCCGGGAGATGGGCTGCACCTTGTTTGGGTGATGGAGAAATTTTTTGCATGGAACGATTTGCATGGATGGGAAAAATCAAGCCGGGGATGCAGGCGGAATATAAGCGCTGCCACGATGCCATCTGGCCGGAAATGAAGGCACGCTGAAATCAGCGGGCATTCGCAATTACAGCAGATGTTCCTGCTGGAATGAATGCTGACGATTAGAAGGGCTGTCCCTGCAAGCAGGGGCGGCTCTTTTGCTCACCGGATCAGCACGCGGACATAGCATGAGAGCGTCACCAACTCAATCGCGCGAACGGGGGTCAAGGGGCAGCGCCCCTTGGGTTCCCCCAATCAGCACGCGGGCATAGCATGAAAATGCGCTCAACTGAATCGCGCGAACGGGAGTCCAGAGGGTCGAAGACCCTTTGGCGGAGTCAAGGGGCAGCGCCCCTTGCGTCTCTCCCCAATCAACACGCGGGCATAGCGTGAAAATGCGCTCAACTCAATCGCGCGAACGGGAGTCCAGAGGGTCGAAGACCCTTTGGCGGAGTCCAGAGGCAGCGCCTCTGGCAGCGTTCGGGGAGCAAAAAAGCGCAGATGAATCCGGCGACATGCTAATTGTGCAAAAAAAACGACAGTTTGCGCCAAAATGCGGATAGAAAGATGGCAGTGTGCTATAATCTGATATGAAAAGTGAATCCGGCAGAACGAAATCTGATTCGATTCCGTTTCCGGTCATCGTTCCGTCCTCCTCTTGGAATGATGACTGCCCTTCCCATCAATCCCTTCGGCTTCTCCTCTTGCCGAAGGGATTTCTTGTTGCAGGGGAATGCGGCGACTGTCAAAAACGGAACGTATTTTGCCAATCAAAACAGAATAGGAAGCCGAAATGACAGGTTCTGAAAGAAATGCGCAAAATGGGCGGAAAGCGTGCTAAAATGGCATCATCAAGCTGGGGAGGGAGAAAAACAGATGAAACAGGTATTCAACCCGTATCTGCCGGCAGGGGAGTACATCCCGGACGGTGAGCCGCATGTCTTCGGCAATCGGGTGTATGTGTACGGCTCGCACGACCGCTTTAACGCCGCTATCTTCTGCGTCAACGACTATGTGTGCTACTCCGCGCCGGTGGACGATTTGTCCGCGTGGCGCTACGAGGGCGTTATCTACAAGAAAAAACAAGACCCGCTGAACAAGCTGGGCATCCGCCTGCTGTTCGCGCCGGACGTGGTGCAGGGCGTGGACGGGCGCTATTACCTCTATTACGCCTATGATTTCCTTGGACGCATGGGCGTGGCGGTCAGTGATAAGCCGCAGGGCCCGTATGAATACTACGGCCATGTCCGTTATGCCGACGGGCGCGAGTGGGGCAGCCGCTCCGGGGATGAGTTCCCGTTCGACCCCGGCGCGCTGGTGGATGACGACGGGCGCGTCTACCTCTACTCCGGCTTTGCGACGAAGGTGCCGTTCATCATGAGCCGCTTCCATAACCTCCGCAATTCCGGCGGCGTCGGCATGGAGCTGGAACAGGACATGCTGACCATCAAGGATAAAATGCAGCTGATTTTCCCGCAGAAGGACAACAACCCGCCGACGGAATTCGCGGGACACGCCTTCTTTGAGGCAAGCAGCATCCGCAAAATCGACGGCAAGTACGTTTTTGTGTACTCGTCGGAGAACAACCACGAATTGTGCTACGCCGTCAGCGAACATCCGCTGTCCGGCTACCGCTACGGCGGGACGCTGGTGGACTTGGGCGACCTGTACATGGATGGCGGCACCACCGACGAGGCGCGCGGCACGAACTACCTTGGCAACACCCACGGCGGCATGGCGGAGCTGAACGGGCAGTGGTACATCTTCTACCATCGCCAGACGAACCAGCACTCCTACTCCCGCCAAGCCTGCGCCGAACCGCTGAAACGCACGCCCGACGGCGGCTTCCAGCAGGCGGAAGTGACCAGCTGCGGTCTGAACGGCGGCCCGCTGGACGGCATCGGCGAATACGAGGCGCGTATCGCCTGCAACCTGTGGAGCAAGCACGGCGTTGTCCGCTATGACAAGCGCTTCAATAAGAAGGAACACCCGTATTTTACCCAGAGCGGGCGCGACGGCGATCCGGCGGCGGTGCAGTATATCGCCAACATGCGCGACGGCAGCGTATGCGGATTCAAGTACTTCCAGATGCACGGCGCGAAAGCCATTCGGTGCGCCGTCAGCGGGGGGTGCCGCGGCAATATCGAGGTCAGCGATACGCCGGAGTTCGCGACGCTGGCGGCAAGCATCCCGGTCGAAGCCGGAAAGACCATGACGAACGTCACCGCGCCGTTCCGTATGCCGGATGGCGTGAAGGCACTGTACTTCCGCTTCCGCGGCGAGGGAGCCATGAACTTCTTTACGTTTGAACTCAGCTAAGAGGCGAATTATTATGAAGAAATTTGCTGGAATCCTCTTGATGCTGCTCCTGCTGTGCGGCGCGGCGCTTGCGGAAAACACCTATCATGTCGAAGAGTTCCCGATTGAAAAGGAAGACGAAAGCGTCATTGCGGGCTGGCTGTATGTGCCGGACGGCGCGGAGAATGCCCCCGCGGTTATCCTTTGCCACGGCTTCAACGGCACGCACCGCAACATGGACGGCTACGCGGAATATCTCGCCCAGCGCGGGTACGTCTGCTATACGTTCGACTTCTGCGGCGGCGGCACGCAGAGCCAAAGCTCCGGTGCAACGACGGACATGACCCTGCTGACCGAACTCGATGACCTCGATGCTGTCGTTTCGTTCCTTGCTGAGCTGGATGAGGTGGATGCCAGCCGCCTTGTGATTGCGGGCGAAAGCCAAGGCGGGCTGGTGACGGCGCTGTATACGGCGCGGAATCCCGAAACCGTGCGCGGCGCGATGCTGCTCTATCCGGGGCTGATGATGGCGGACAATGCGCGCAGCCAGTATGCCGATGCCAGCGAGATTCCGGAGACAGTTGGCTTCATGCAGATGACCGTCAGTGGGCGCTACTACGAGGTCGCGCGGGAAATTGACCCGTGGACGGAAATCGCGTCGTTCGACAAGCCCGTGCTGCTGATTCACGGCACGGACGACCAGATTGTACCCATCAGCGTGTCTGAAAAGGCACTGACCATCTACCCCGACGCGCGGATGATTACAATTCCCGGCGCGGGGCATGGGTTCTATCTGGACGACCGCGAAACGGCGTGCAAGGAAATGGAAGCATTCCTGAACGAGATTGACCAGTAACAAAAACGCACCTCCCCCAACCGGGCAGAGGTGCGTTTTGGGTTACAGCTCTTTGTCATCCAGCCGAATCGCGTCAATCAGCGCCTGCGGGGTGGAACAGTTCGCGCCGAACCGCTTCTCCGCGCGAAGTCCCGCCAGGGCGTGAATCAGCACGCCGTACGCTGCCAGCGCACTTGTGGAGAGCGACGTAGACAGCCGATTCCGCTGGCACAGCAGCGCCGTCAGGATGCCGGACAGCACGTCGCCGCTGCCCCCTTTCGCCAGCGCGGGCGTGCCGTAGAGGCTGATGTACGTTGCGTCGCCGTTGGAAACAAGCGTCCGTGCGCCCTTGAGCAGCACGCAGCAGCCGCACAGGTCATGCAGCCGCGATAGGGCATCCAGCGGCTCATCAAGAATGAACTCGACGTGCTGTTCCAGCAGGCGCGCCGCTTCGCCGGGGTGCGGCGTGATGATGTCCTCCTCCTTCAGCGGGAGGATGCCGTCGTGTGTCGCCAGCAGGGTCAGCGCGTCCGCGTCCCAGACGATGGGGCAGTCCGCCTCGGCGAACACGCGCAGCAGCATCGTCACGTCCGGGGTTAGCCCGCAGCCGCAGCCGATGCAAGCCGCGTCCGCCTTGTCCAGCGTCTCGCGGGTGATGCGCGCGGCTTGAGGCGTCAGCAGCCCGTTCGTTTCAGGCAGGGGAACGCACGTCGCGCCCGGCGCAAGCACTTGCAGCATTGGCAGCAGACTCTCGCGGCACAAAAGCGTCGTCAGCCCCGCACCCGCGCGGATGCAGGCATTGGCGCAGAACGCCGCCGCGCCGACCATCCCGCGCGAACCGCAGAAAATCACCGCGCGGCCGCAATCGCCTTTGTGAAGCGCGGGCGTGCGGGCGAAAAGCGGCGCAAGCGCGGCAGGGGAGAGCGTCTCCAAACCGTCGAAGCCGAGGTCGATGTCGTCGCCGGGGCGGATGAGAATCGGCTGCACGGTGATTTTGCCCGTGTATTCGACGCCCTGCCGCAGAAGCAAGCCCTGCTTGATGCGGTGGAACGTGACCGTCTCCGCCGCGCGGACGACATCAGCACCCAGCGCGCGCCCGGTCGTGCCGTCCAGCCCGCTGGGAATATCCACCGCGATAACTGGAATCTGCGGATGGTCGCTCAGGCGGTGGATGAGAATCGCCGCGTCGCCCTCGATGGCGTGATTCAGCCCCGTGCCATAGAGCGCGTCCACCACGGCGGCGTACTCGGCGACATCCACCGCGTCGGCGCTGGGCAGGACGCGGACACCGTGCAGCAGCGCCAAGGTGCGGTTCGTCAGTGCGTCGCCGCGGACGGCGCTGGTCACTTCCCACACGTCTGCCTGACCGCCGCCTGAGCACCAGAGCCGCGCCGCCGCATAGCCGTCGCCGCCGTTATTGCCGGGCCCGCAGAGGAACAGCACACGGGCGGATTTCGGTGCGTGGCGGGCAATTGCTGCGGCTACGCCCTGCGCAGCGTGTTCCATCAGCAGAATACTGGGCGTGCCGGTTTCGGACATGAAAAGCGTTTCCAAGGATTTCATCTCGTCGGGCGTAATTGTCGTCATGGAAGGCAGCCTCCTCCGGAAAGTCTCTTCCATTAGTATAGCGTATTTTCAGGAAATTGCAAGCACTCCGCAGATTTTCGGCTTTTTTCCTGTGCATAACGCCGCCGTGTCGCCTCGCCGCCGCGCAAATGGCGGACGGACTTGTTGTACGCCAGCAGCGCCGATACCTCGCGGGCGAGGGCTGCATCCGCCTGCGGAAGGTGCTGGAGCATGTCTTTGTGGATGCCGGATTTGGAGAGCTGGAACGCGGCGGCAGTCTGCCGGATGGTCGTCCGGTGGCGGAGCATATAGCGCGCCTCGGCAATGCAGCGCTGGGCGATGGCTTCGTCCATGTGCGAAACCTCCTTTTTGCGCTTCTGCATGGTCGCGCAGAAGGCTTTGCAGGAGGATATGAGCCGAAAACGCCCCTGATGACCGGCAGGGGGAAGCGAAAAAATGCCGAAAAAACGGGCATTTGCGGGGATTTTCCGAAAAACGCCCAAAAAGAATCAAAAAATCCGCAAAAAAATTCATTTTGGGGGTTGACAAACTGCTGAAATGGGTGTATACTTAAGAAGTCGCCTGCAGGACATGCAAGAGACACGGGAACGACGGGGTGTAGCGCAGTCTGGTAGCGCACGTGCTTTGGGAGCATGGGGCCGGGGGTTCAAATCCCTTCACCCCGACAGCTACTACTCTCCTTCGGATGGGAAATATGGCCCCGTGGTCAAGTGGCCTAAGACACCGCCCTTTCACGGCGGCTACTCGGGTTCGAATCCCGACGGGGTCATCCTTCTTCTTTCCCTTCCGTATGGGCCTTTAGCTCAGTTGGTTAGAGCAACCGGCTTATATCCGGTCGGTCCCGGGTTCGAGTCCCTGAAGGCCTACTTTCTCAGGTGGCCCGGTAGCTCAGTTGGTTAGAGCGCCAGCCTGTCACGTTGGAGGTCGAGGGTTCGAGCCCCTTCCGGGTCGTCTACTTTCTGGTTTGAACTTCGCAGGTGCTACCAAGTAAGCAATGCTGGTGTAGCTCAATTGGCAGAGCAGCTGATTTGTAATCAGCAGGTTGCGGGTTCAAGTCCCATCGCCAGCTCCATTCTCTGGATTACAGAGAAATTTCATATGGATGGGTTCCCGAGTGGCCAAAGGGAGCAGACTGTAAATCTGCCGTCACCGACTTCGGTGGTTCGAATCCACCCCCATCCACATTCTGCGGGAATGGCGGAATTGGCAGACGCGCTAGATTCAGGTTCTAGTGAGGGCTAACTTCATGCAGGTTCAAGTCCTGTTTCCCGCACCATGGCGAGTGTTCTTACAGCATTTGAAAAGCTGTGAGGACACTCGCTTTTTTTCTGCTCAAACAGCGGGTCTGTCGTCAGTTGTGTAGCTCACGAACACGCCTTTTCTGGTGTTGACGGTGACGGCCGGGATGGGCAGTGCCGGTTCGTTGGGAATGTTCATTTCCCCCACGCAGTTGTAGTGGATGCGAAGCCGCTGTACCCATTCGCCGTCGATCTTCTCGGCATTGTATACCTCGATTTTCTCCACCAGTTCGTTGAGCATCCGCGGCGTGAGCTTTCTGGCGCGGGTGTATTTGCGGACGATGGACACGAACATATCCGTTGAGGTTGCGCGGCTGCTCTGCTTCTCGATCTCGGAACGGAGCTTTTTTATTTTCTCCGAAAGCTCCTTCTGTTCCTCCTCATAGCGGCGGGACATCTTCGCAAAGCGGTCGTCGCTGAGCTTGCCGGAAACATTGTCCTCATAGATGCGCTCGAACAGGCCGTCCAGTTCATCGTCGCGGGCAAGGAGTGATTTCAGCTCCTTCTCCTTCAGTCTGCGCTCCGTTTCCTCCGCCTGCCGGGAGTGACCGATCACTTCCTTGAGAAAATCGTCCTCGTAAAGGCCGGCATACTTCGTCAGACGACGGATTTCGCCGAGAACGACCTGCTCCAGAAAGTCCACTCGGACATAGTGCGTGGAGCCGCAGGTGCCGCGATTGCCCTTGTAGTTGGAGCAGTTGAAATACTTGATCTCCGGGTTTCCCTGATTGAAATGAAAATGAAGGTTGCTCCCGCAGTCGGCGCAGACCAGAAGCCCGGAAAACATGCTCCTTTCCCCGTCCTTCGCTTGACGCTTTCTCATCTTGCCGCGCTTTTGCTGCACCTGTTCAAAGACGGCACGCTCAATGATCGGCTCATGCACATCCTTGAAAATCGCCCAGTTCTCACGGTCATTCTCCAGTCGCTTCTTGTTTTTGTATGACTTGGAATAGGTCTTGAAGTTGAGAATGTCCCCGCAATACTCCTGCACGGAAAGCATCTTTATGACGCTGGAGCTGTTCCAATGGGTGGGCGGCAGATCCTTGACTTTGCCGGGGCGATTGATTCCCTTGGAGTGCCAGTAGGCGCGCGGGGTCAGGACGCCGTCCTCTTCAAGCTTCGCGGCAATCTGCTCCGTTCCGACCCCTTCCAGCGTCATGCGGTAAATCCGCCGCACGACCCGCGCCGCTTCCTCGTCCACGATCCAGCGTTTGGGGTTCTCAGGGTCTTTGATGTACCCGTAAGGAGGCTGCCCCATGGGTTCACCGGCATTGCCCTTGATCTTGTTGCTGATGCGCCGCTTCTTGCTGATGTCGCGCGCATACCATTCGTTGAAAAGATTGCGGATGGGAGCCAACTCGTTTTCACCTTCGTCGGTGTCGATGTTGTCCGAAACAGCGACCAGCCGAATGTCGTGATTAGGAAAGAACTCCTCGGTCAGTCTGCCGACCTCGATGTAGTTACGCCCCAGGCGGCTGAGATCTTTTACAAACACTGCCGCCGCTTTTCCCTGCTCCAGCTGCTGAATCATATCGGCAAAGCCGGGACGATCCATCGTAACGCCGGAGATGCCGTCGTCAAAAAAATGAACCAGGTTCGTGTAGCCTTTTTCCTTTGCGACCTTGATGAGCAGTTTTTTCTGATTCCCTATGCTGTAGCTCTCTCCGTCCATGTTATCGTCACGGGAAAGCCTCTCATACAGAAAGGCGGTCACGTCACGGGATTTTTTGTTGTTATTCGACTGTTTCATGCAGTCCTCCTTTCCGGGCAGCCGAACAGCAACACTTGTATTCCACAACAAGTATATCACTGTCTCGCCCTGTTGTCATGTATGCGGCGGGGATACGCCCCACCGCCTGGGACTACGCCCCCGCAGATTCCGATTTCATCAGGCGCAGAAGGACGCAGCCCAATGTGTTCTGCGTCTCCTCCTTGAATACCGGTTCAACAATAAACGACCTGTTGCCGAAGCGATAGGTCGTTTTCTCATTCAGATCATGTTTTGCTTTTTCGCCGGGTTTTGTCCGCTTTTCCTGCATGGATTACCTCCTTATGGTTGAATTGAAGCTGTGCAGGCGGTCAGAACTTCATGGGAAGGGTCGAATGCTTGCGCCTGCCGTTGTAGATGCGGTAGAACAAGTTGACGTAGCGCTTTACGCCCCGCAGCTCCTTTTCCGCCTTGCCCGCCGCGTAGATGAACTTGGGCTCGTAGGCGCGAAGGCTGTAAACGAGGCGGTTACGGTCATACTCATCATGGTAAAGCTCCACAAAATGAATGAATCCCTGAAGAACCTCAGCTCTCAGGGATTCCGGATCGCCGCCCCAGGCTTCCAGCAGGATGGTCAGCGCTTCCTTGTAAACCTCTGCGCCGACGCGCTTGAACTCCGCAAAGGCGGTATTGATGCAGATGATGCGCCCGACGCCTCCACCGCGCTCAAAGCCCACATGAAATCCTACGTCCTCGGTCGCTTCGTAAAACTCGCCCGACGCCTTGTCCTCGCCATGAAGATTGGCACGGAGCTTCGCGCTGGGCGTCAGGGCTGCGGAGTAGCCGGTCTGCATGGCAAACAGCAGAGCTTCCTCAGCCTCTGTCATACCGTAGTACACCTTGCAGAGGATCGGCAGGTCGTTGTTGCCGTTCATGTGCTTGCGCGCCACAATAGTATGTTGCCCATCAAACACATAATAGTGACCGTCACGAAAGCTAACCTTCGGTTCGTTGGCGATACGCTCATTGAACCCGGCCACGATCTTTGCCACACGCTCGGTGTTCAGCTTGCGTTGGTACGCATCGGGAATCTCCAAATCCCGGCTGCTGACTTCCATCAGCTTGTAGAGTGTCTTAATGCTGTTCATTGTCTGGTTCTCCTTCCAATTTGAGAATGTACTGTTTTGGCTCCTGCATGATTTCAATGACCTGATCTTTGTAGTCCGGCTTTTCCAATAGACCGGGGAAGTTCGTAAAAAGCACGTCGCATGTCTCGACCATGTTCCGCGCCGTATAGCGCAGGCTTACCAGTGCCGAATCCTCCGTGACGCGCTTGGAGTCCTTCATATCCTCGTAGCTTTTGTCGATAGTCGCATAAACCTCTTGCTGGTGCTTTGTGCCGCTCCGGGCAGATTCCTTATCTGCTTTGGGCTTCTTTTCCGGGATCACCCTGAGCTGTTCCGCTTTTTCCCGGCGTTCTTCAGGGGCAGCCTTGGCGATAGCTGCAACGTCGGTCTCGCGGGGCTTGTATTTGCCCAGCAGCAGGTCGTTCTTGATGCCCGGAAGGACTTCCTCGGCAGCGTCAATTCCATCCGAAAAGTGCTCTGCACGAATTACATAGTTTTTGCTGGTATTAGTTTCCTCTGCGATACGGTCACAAGTTTTAAGCGGAGAAATCAAGTTCCCATTTTGGGAACTTGATTTTGCCTGCTCGCTTTTTCTATCGCCGCCGTGTATTTGTTTCTCTGCCTTGTATCGCTGTCCAATCAGGTATTTCTTCTGCTGCGGCGTAAGGTTGCGCCGCCCAAGCTGATTCTTGCAAATCCAGGAAAGGGCTTCGTAGCGGTTGCTGAACTGCTTTTCATGGGTACGGAACCCGATGCCCGGATGCGCTTGCGCGATGCGGTAGCGGTTATGACCGTCTACAATCGTATCGTTCCAGACGATGAGGGGCATGAGCACCAGCCCTTCCTCTAAGATGTTTTCTTCCAGCTGGGAAAGCTCGTCCTCGGTCAGCGGCGGGCATTTTGCCTCGAACTCCGGGTCGATGGTCAGTACGGGATTCATTACGGAGCCTCCATTTCTTCGGGGACATACAGCCCGAGGGCTTCCTCGATGGCTTCCCCGATCTCGTCCATCTGCTGCCGGGTCATCCTGCCCAGGTACTTCCTCACGCGCCGCTTGTCGATGGTCTTGATCTGCTCCAGCAGCACCATGCCGGGAAGCTCCAGCCCGTGGATGCGCTCGGCGTAGTAATGGGTGGGCTGGGACGGCTTCTTGCCGGCCTTGGACGTGATGGGCGCGACGATCAGCGTGGGGCAGTAGTAGTTGCCGGTGTTGTTTTGCAGGACGACCACAGGGCGGGTGCCGCCCTGCTCGGAGCCTATGTAGGGGTCGAGGTTGGCCAGGTACACGTCGCCCCTGCGGTAAATCCAGTTTTCCTTCATGCGGTTTCTCCGTTCCTTTCTTTCGTTTCTTTCGATATTCCTCAAAGAGAGAAAGCAGGTCATGTCCAAATATCTCTCGCTGTTGTATCTGTCCTGTGCGTTCATATTGCGTCTCCTTGTCCTTTGTCATTTTGGTTTTTCGGGTATGTACGCTCTCTATTTGTCCACGACGCCCCGAGAGCAGGGAGAGCATCAGACGGCGGTGTGCTGCACCGCTCCATAGGAATCGAACCTCCCCGCCTTCATTGTGGCCGGGCCGCGAATTACGGAAGTATCATTGTCCCCAACACCTGTCGTCGCCTCCACCGGGAGCAGCCCGGCTTTTATCGTGTAAGCTGTATCGCTCGCTCATTTCTGAGGTCGTGGCGCACTCACGAAAGCGGCTCAGGGGTTCAGCCCATAGCGTTGGGAATGTGCCTGATGCCTGGATATTCAGTTTTCAAGGTTCGCTGAGCCTTGCGGCTCTGAGAAAACTGAATCTCCGTATCCCTTGCGGTGAGATTTGTCCTCTCACCTTTCAATGGACATTTTTTTGCCCTTTGTCAGGTATCACGCAAAATATATTTTTGCTTTTTTGCGGATCAGTGCGATTGCGTCATGCACGCTCTGCCTGGTCATGCCGTGCTCCGCAGCATACGCGGACTGGCTTTTCCCCTCGATGAGGCATTCCTGAAAGATCGAACGCTGGCTGTCCGTCAGCGTTTTGCAGAATGCGTCTGTGAGTTCTGCCGTGAGCACCTCGGAGTCGATGCGCTGCCGCGTATCCAGCAGCCATGCGGACTCGTCCATGCTTCCGCCGTCGCGGATGGCGTCAAGGCTCAGAACCGGCCCGATGGCCTGCTGTTTTGCGTACTCCCGGCGCATCTGCTTTTCCTGACGGAGCAGCAGCCGCATCACCTCAAGGCTGACCTCCGTTTCCTCGCCGGTGGCCTTGATTCTGGCGAAATATCTCTTTCTTCCGTTTTCCTCGATTGCCCAAAGGCCGTAATCGAACTCCTTTAATGTTTTCATGCCGTGATCTCCTTTGAATTTTTGAATTTGGGTGAAATCAAAAATTCGGAGCTCACGGGTAATGGGTGTTGTACTGTTCAAAGCGGCGTTTCATGGAAAAAGTCCTTTCCCGAGCCAAGCCGGGAAAGGACTTTCAACGCCGTACAAAGAAATCGGGCAGCAAAAAAGCGCCGTCAAAGCAGACCGAACCCATTTACCGGTTCAGTCTGACTTTGTACGGCGCTTGGCAGTCTCCTCAGAATGAATCTGATTCTCTCCGCTTGCTCGATTAAAAGTCGGTTTTTGTATTCAGTTTATCTTTTCTGCCTCGGTTTTCCTGAAAGCAGGCGGCAGACGGCCTGTTTCGCCTTCATCCTGCGGAAGCAGCCCAGATTGATGGGATACTCCGACTTGCATTTTCGGCAGTAGACCATTTTGTGTCCCGCTGCGTCGGAGAACACCTTCTCTACCAGAAAACTGCAAAAGGGGCAGTGGATCTCCCGGAGTGTCAGCGCGGCGGATTGCCTGCGGGAATCGGACAGCCTGCGTGACACATCCGGCGAGAGCTTACGGGGAGCGCTTGCTTTTCTCATCCTGCGCCACCGCCCTGTCCCAGCCCCATTTCCTCCGTGATGTACTCCGCCAGCGGGCGGTAACACAGGCAGCCCAGTTCCCGCAGCCGAATGAGAAAGGCGGAGAAGGACACGCCCATGGCGTTGGCCATCTGTTTGATTCGGAGCTTGTCCGCCGTCCGCAGAACGCTGTCCCCATATACGGGGATGCGGTCTGTGCATCCGTGCATGGCCGCTGCATTGCGAACCATGAAGCGGGGCATCAGGAGGGCTGCGCCCATGCGGTCTACCTGCGTCTCCCGAAAGCTGAACAGGTTTTTGAAGTCCTCCTGAGAGTAGATGCGTTCGTTATCAAACTCTCTGTGGAAAGCAGCAGAGGGAACCGCCCTGTCCATGATGTAGTGGGCGCACTCGTGGCTGATGGTGAATCGCCGTCTGCCGCTTTCGTGCTCCCGCCGCAGACAGCGCTCGATCACGATGGTTCCTCCGGGATACACGCGCCGGACGACGGTTCCGCCCTCATATACGCGCAGAGGGGTCACGCCGTCCGCAATGAAGCCGATTTTGTCGCTGTCCTCCTCGGCAAAGCTGCGGTACAGCAGGGGCAGCTTCAGAAAGTCCGTAACGAACCCCTCGATGTCCACGCAGCAGGTGCGCTCCGCTTCCTTCCCGAGATATTGGCGAATTAAACCTTCGCCCAATTCGTCGAGTTCCTCATAGGAAAAAATCCTCATGTCTCACAAACACCTCCTATGGGGAGCGGTCAACATACCAGCGCTGACCCTCCCGATACAAATACTTTACCGCGCGACCGATTTTGACGGTGTAGCGGACGCCTTCAAACTCATCGTGAAATGCAGTACAGGTATGAAGCACCTTTGTCACCTCCCACTGTCTGCCGTCATGCCAGCGGATAAGAAGCGGGCGGATCACGCCGTCCGTATCCACCTCCGCGCTGACGGACACATATTTTTTCTGCATGGGCAATACCTCCGTCAAAGGGCTTTGATCACATGGGTGGCCTGCCGGTCATCGTCATATAAGAGCCGCTTCAGCGTGTTCTTGTCCTCGTCGGTGAGGGCAACGACGATCTCCCCGACCTGGGCGGTGTGCTGTTGCCGGATGATAACCAAATCCCCATCGTCAATCTGCGCCCCCGTCATGGAGCTGCCGGAGGCGCGTAGGGCGTAGAAGTCTCCCTTGCCGAAGAAGGACACGGACAGGGGCAGGTATTCCTCCACCTGGGCTTCCTTTTCCTCAGGTGAGCCGCAGGGGATGGAGCCAACAATGGCGGCGGGGCTCACCGCCGGATTCATCCGCCGGATCTTCGGCGTGGAGAGCGTACCGTTTTCATAGAAAACCATATCCTTTTCCGCCATAGCCACCAGGTATCTGTGTGCGGAGGAAACCGCAATTTTCATGGCTCCGGCGATCTCCCGGACAGTGGGGGTAGAGGAATACCGCTCGAAGTAACCTTCGATGTACTCCCGGATGCGGAGCATAAGCTCCTCACTCTTGCTTCTCATATTCTACTTATCTCCTATCTGGAACAATAGTTCCTGATAGCTCTATTATACACAAAACGAGCAGAAAATCAAGAGGGAAAATGAGAAGGTGTGCAATCAGATGCACACCTTCGGGGAAAAAACTTCATTTTTTAACCTGACAGACGGATATGAGGGGCGTTTCATCGGCTGATTACCGTTCGCTGAAGTTCTCCAGCATCCTTTGAAAGCCGTCTACGGCTTCCTGCGGCGCAGTGATCCTCATCTTCCCGCCGGAGGCGAATACCCAGCCGTAGAAATTGCTGCTGAGATTGACGGTTGTCTCCACGCCGAAATGGTTCTCGTCCACGATCTGCGTGGGAACATCCTCCCCGAAGCGGTCGATGATGCTGTTCATGAGGGTGTTTTCGCACAGCAGCGTGATACAGCAGGTCTTGCCGTTGAGCATGGAAAACTCCTGCGTGAAGAATTCCGATACGTCAAAGCCCTTTGGCTTTTTTACAGCGGTTTCATCCGTAACCTCCATTTGAACGATGCGGTCAACGCGGAACTTTGCGACCCGCTGCCGGTAATCGTGGAAACCAACGAGATAGTATGTATCGTTATTCCAAAGCAGGGCATACGGGGAAACGAAGTATATCCGTCTGTCGTGCCGGTGGACGCGCTCCTTGGCGGGAGAGTAATCGAAGTAGCGGAAGGCGATCTTCTTTCGCTCTGCAATGGCGGTCTGGATGCGGTCTACGCTGATGTAGACGCCCTCGTTGATGGCTTTTACGCGGCTGTCGATGTACAGATGCCGTTCCAGCAGCGCGGCGTCTCCGGGAGCGACAAAGGTCGTCAGCCGTTTGACCAGCTCCTTGCTTTTTCTCAGCGTGATGAACCGCGCAGATTGCACCGCGTCGATGAGGAGCTTAACCTCCGGGGCTTCAAAGTGCCGAGTTGCCACATGGTAGAGGTTCTGCACTCTGCGTTCTTTGACGATATCCACGCCGAACTCCACAAGCTGTTCAATGTCGCTGCGGAGCGTGCGCGGGTCGGCGGTGATGCCGTGTTCCTTCAAATGGGCGGAGATATCCGCAAGGGAGACCGGGTGTGCTTCGTCCGTGGTCTTCCAAAAGTATTTGAACAGGATGAGCGTGCGGTTTGTGAGAGCCATACATGCCTCCGTTTTGTAATTTGTTTCATCTTCTACATATCTTTGGATATCCAGCAAACCTGCTCTTTGATATTTTCTCACACAATCGAAATAGAGTGTCATCGCAGTTCGACTTTTTGAAAACATCTCATGTTTACTTAATATCACAATGATAAAAAAGATTATTCGCTTATATTAAATAACAATCTTGTATTACTATTCATTGCATTTAACCAAAAGCTGTTCTTGAAACAGGTGCTGGCGTTATGCGAGACGGACTTATGCATATAATATATTTATGCAGTATATACAAATGGTGTTGATTTTATGTGTAAATTTATGTATAATATGTGCAACAAGCGAGGCGCAAAACTAACATTTTCTTTGTGTAAGTTCTGCCTTTGCGGTTAAATCTATAGAAAGGAGAACGCGTGTTATGAAGGTGAAATTACTTCCTTTGCTGTTAGCCGTTATAATTTGCTTTGTAGCTTTTGCTCCTGTGGCACTGGCTGCAACGGATTATTGTCAACGACTCGTTAACGGCAACCAATGCGGGAAAACGCTATATTGGTATTACACTGGGCGCAGCATATCCTATGATGCTTCCCACAAATATGGTGGTTTTCTTGGAATTGGGCAACAGACATGTAATTATGAGTACTACTATAAGTACTACGATTACAAATGTTCCAGTGGACATGTAGCAAAGACCAGCACGTCAAGGATTGAGACTGGCCATGACTGTGGCAAATAGTCAATCTGGTTGGTATGGTGGTACATTGTTTACGACAGAAACGATTTTTAAGAGGAATGCCAAGGAGTTTTGTTCAACTCGGTTAACAAAAGTTCCTTGGCATTTCTTTGCCCCTAACACGATTACTGTTTAATTGTACTGTTACATTTTTAGGAATGCCGTGTCGTTCCTTTGGATGTTTTTCACTTGTTTTCCTTGTTATTTTTCTCTTGTTCATGGTTGCAATGCCATTGCAGAGAAATTATAACCTTCTCTGCCGCCAATTGTTATACGGGGTTATAATACACCATGGAAAAACGGTGAGTGGGCGAAACGGAAAGAAGGCAACCAAACACAAGCCTCGTCTACCCGTTCTTATATACTGATTCTCCCATCGCTGATTTCAATCTTTCTTCCGCACAGGTCGGCGTACCGCTGCTCATGCGTCACCAAAAGCACGGTGTTTCCGCGGCGGTTGACGGCGAGCAGCAGCTCCATGATCTCGTCCGCCGCCTTTTTGTCAAGGTTCCCGGTGGGCTCGTCAGCAAGGAGGATCACCGGGTCGTTGATCAGGGCGCGGGCGATGGCCACGCGCTGCCTCTGTCCGCCAGACAGCTCACCCGGCAGATGCTTTAGGCGGTTTTCAATGCCCAAAAAGCCCGCCAGCTCCCGCAGCTTCATCTTATCCGGCTTTTTGCCGTCCAGCAGCAGCGGCATGATGATGTTCTCCTCCGCCGTCAGAATGGGAATCAGGTTGAAGTCCTGAAAAATATAGCCGAGCTTCCGTCTGCGTATTCCGGAAAGCGTCTCGTCATCGGATGAGCAGATGTCCACACCGCCCACCTCCACGCTGCCGGAGGTGGGATGCTCAATACCGCCGATCAGGTTCAGAAGGGTGGTCTTGCCGGAGCCGGACTGCCCCACGATGGCGACCATTTCACCCGGCGCAACGGTGAAGCTGACGTGATCCACGGCGTAGATATCCTCGTCACCCTGCCGGAACACCTTGGTCAGATTTTTTACTGTAACTGCATTCATCAAAAAATCTCCTCTCTGGTTAGTCATAGCGGACGAAGAACGCGCTTGAGTGAGCGGTGTACGGGATGCCAGTAGGTAAACAGCAGCAGCACTGCCAGAGCCGCGTATACTGCGAGCATCCTGCCGTCAAGGTGCAGCGGGGCTTTCTGCCATACGCACAGCAGCGCCGTCAGCGGAAGGCTGATCAGAAACGGCGCGGCAACGGCAGCGGCGGCGGAGATCCCGTCCTGCCGGATATAGGAGCGGTACAGCGTCCGCTTTGACGCGCCCAGCCTGTGAAGGGAGCGGATCAGCGGGCGGCTGCCCTCGATGTAGTCGCAGAGCCGGACATAGAGGATCAGCAGGATGAGCAGGAACAGCGCCGCAAAGATGTACCCCAGCAACAGATACACGCCGGAGGACATCTCCCGCAGGAAATCCGACCCAGATTGGCGGTTGGTGACAGCATACTCCGCGCCTGCAAAGTGCGCCCGCAGGGCGGTCTCCACCTGCGCGTTCATGGCAGGATCGGTCAGGGCGATCTCGATGCCGGTTGCCGGCTCTGAGGCGATGATGTCCGCATACAGTTCATCGCTCACATAGATATCCAGCGCCCATCCGGACGGCTTCGTGTCCGTCAGCGCAGCCACCGTCAGCACGGTCACATCCTCCGGTGCGGGCTGCTTGATACCCCCGTTTCCATCGTAATATGCTTCCGACCGGCAAAGCCGCAGTACATCCCCGACGCCGCGTTCCGCTTTGCGGCTGACGGCGATCTCATACTTGGAAAGCGTCTGATACGCCGCGCCAAGACCGCTGTACGGTCGGATGCGCAGCGGCGTCTCCACCTCCTCCGGGGACTCCGGCAGCAGGATATAACCGTCCGGCTCATATACGGGGCGCGTCTGCTTCACACCCTCCATAGAGGAAACATACGCCATATCCTCCGCAGAGAATCCTTCTCCGTCATGGGAGGAATGGGAAACCTTCAACCCCCATTCCTCCTCCGCGCCCGTGACCTGCAAGGCAACAGTGAGTATGTTGAACAGAAGCAGAAAAACTGCCATGACGGGAACGGAAACGGCAAGACAGGAACGGAGGCTGCGGTTCGTGCGGCTGCGCCACAGGCCGCAGAGGGTTGCCGCCGGGGTGAAACACCGTCTGAGGGGCTTTCGTCTGCGCTTGACCTTCGGCATATTTTCTGTATCGTTCAGCAGCACCCGCGCAGGCTCGCGGCTGTACCGGTGCAGGGTCATGCCCAGCGACAGCCCCAGTGTAACGAAGAAAACCGCCAGATGGAGCAGAATATTCATTGGCTCCACATGAAAGATCAGCCATGCAAGGCTGTCGTGGCGGATCTCAAGGAACGCCGTGAACAGCGTTTTCAGCAATAGGATAGAAATAACCACGGCGCAGGCCGCCGCCAGCAGGAACACCGCCGCAAGCTCCACGGCAAACAGGGCGCTGATCTGGTGCCGGCTGGCTCCGCAGGCGCGGAGCGTCCCAATGTCAGAGGAAAAGCGCTTCAGGTGACTTTGGTAAGCGGAACGCACCACCGATACCGAGAGCATAATGACCAGCATATTGACGAGCAGAAGGATTCGCTGCCCCGAAAGATGGGACGGATCGGTGGATATCCCGTGGGCGTATTCATAGCTGAACGCAGTCGGGAGCAGGGCTTCGTTGCCAGACGCTTCCATGCGCTTGCGGATCTCGTTCTCAAAAACGGTCACGCTCTCCGCATTTCTCCATTCCTCGTCTGACAGAATATGCAGATAGATGGTGCCGTCACGATAAACGGGCGCGGACAGTCCGCGGATATCCTCAAAATACGGCACGTCCGCTTCCGTTGCGTTCCCAATGTGATAGGTTTCACCCGCGGAACGGGCAAGGAGATATTGCCGCGTGCCCCATGCATTGCTGTCCCGGTAAACGGAGATCAGCAGCGGCAGCAGAAACGCGCAGGTCAGCACCGCAAACAGCACCGCATGACGGCGGGGACTGCGCGTGAATGAGCGTTTCATATAGAGCAGATAAGACATGAACAAGCCTCCTGTTCAACATGGTTTTATAAAAAGCTGACAGGGCAGCGACCTTGCTGCGCAAAACCACTGCCCTGTGTATATGGCCTGTGGGCATTGCGGTATCAATCGCGCCTACGGGTCAAAATGCGGAGATGTAAACTATCCTTGTTTTATTTTCTTTCTTGCATCCTTTGTACGCCGATCGGATGGTTTCTCTGTGTTTTTTGGGATCAGCCACATATTCCCAATGCGGGAAACGCCGGGGATGCGATTTTCTCCGCATAGTTTTTGGACTCTGCGATCCGAGACACCCCACTTTTTCGCAGCTTCCGGGCAGGACATATATTCCATTCCGCAATCAACTCCCTTTTGAATTTTATTATATACGAGTACACGAATAAAAGCAAGGCTGGATCTGTAAATATTTTGAGAATTACTTGCGCGTTTGAACTCGAAGCGAAACACTATTTCTTTATACACATCCGTTCAATAATTTGCTGATCGCTTACAATGATAGGAGGTTAGGACGTGAAGGAGTTGCAGCTTACTGATGCAGCAAAAATATATTTGCATATAATGCATATTTATACGGTTGCGATGTTGACAGATATTGCCACAATTGTGTACAATAATGGCGCGAAAAGGACAGGCTCTTCGCTGAATACAGGTATTACTTGACTATGCAGAACTGTTCTTCGCATACTGTTTTCCAAATTAGGATAGCGCATAAATATACATTTGGCAGTTATGCGCAGTATCCTTCGTAACTCAGAACGGAAGCCGTCGTGAACTTGACACAGGACGCGGCTGCGCAGCAACACCATCTATGAATTTGCAGCTCAGTTTACTAACGCAAGTTATATGGTTGCAAACAGATATAGCTTCAACCCAACACCTAACAACCAAAAGAATGGAACACCAAAGGAGAAAAAACATGAACACCAACCAGACAAAAACAAACATGACAAACAAAAGCTCGAAGCTCATCGCAATCCTGATGCTGATATGCATTATGATTTCTTCATTGTGCATGGGCTGTCAAAAAGAGGTTGACGGCATTGCGGTCAAAGATTCAACAGCAAGGAAAATTTTGCTTGCAATAAGGGAAAACAACTTTTCTGAAGCGAATTCCCTGTACAATGGAGGACGCATTTCGGACAGAACTGCCGATGCGCTCAGCGAAGCTTTACCTGAAATGCTGGATGATTTCATAACCGAATACAATACCGGTGAGAAGGATTACAACACTTGTATTAAGTTCTGTGATCTTCTATCTGAATGGACGTCGATGGATTTTGATTCATCCAAATACAAAGGAGTCAGGATAAGCTCTGATCTGATATATGAGGCTCGTGGCACCTTGAAGCGGCTCGAAGAGTCGAAGAAGACATACAACAAAGGCATCGAAAGGTACAATGACGGCAAGTGGCTTGAAGCAATAATGAACTTCGACTCCGTGGACAAGGAGGATGCGAATTATCCCGATGCCGTTTCAAAGTACGCTGAATGCTTTGAAAAAATCAATGCTTCAATCGAGCAGTTCATTACAGAAGGCGACTTTGAACAGGCACAAGACCTTGCGAACGAAATGGTTCGGTATTTTCAGCAGCATGCTCTGTATGCTTCTTCCGATGGCATACCTTCGGACTACAATTATCAGACATACAAGGAAAAATTCGATGAAATTGTTGCCGCAAAAGAGGCTCAGGCTGTCATTGACGAAGCAATGGACAAATATAACGAGGGTAATTACATGGATGCTTTCAGCATTATGAACAATTATACGAAAGAACACGGCAGCAATGATGCCATCGAAAACACCCTTAACGAATTAACAGAAGAATATATTACAATGGTTGTCCAAAAATCCAGCGTGGCAATTGAAGCAAAGGAATACCTGCGCGCACTCGAAATGATCAAAACAGCAATGGCCATTGTTTCGGATGAAAGGTTAGACGCAAAGCTTAATGACCTAAATGCATTAAAACCGACCTACCTGTGTGAGCTTTCCTGCGCAGAGTATAAAAACTTTGAGCAGGCTAAATACGGTGAAACATATACCGATGTTCTTGGAAACACTTATGATTATAGATACGGAAACCTCTTCATACTTGAGGAGGATTGGGATGCGAATGCATCATATTGTTTAAATTACAATTACGAAAAGTTTACCTGCACGCTTACAATTGGCGATCGTAGTGGTAACTTTGATAAAGAATTCCAGATTCTCGGAGACGGTATTGTGCTTTACAGTGTAAAGATCTCAAGAAAATTCAGTCCGACGGTAATCGAGCTTGATGTATCGAATGTTAACTGGCTTGAGTTTAAAGTAGGCGGCGGAGAATCCTGGTTCACCCGCTTTTCAGTGATCATCGATGGCGCACAATTAACGAAGTGACTGTACATGATTTGACAGGGGTTATCCGAATCAAATGCACTATTGCGGTAAATGAGAAGAGAAGTGGAACTGTTAGAAACCGGTGCCTTTCAATGCATACTCACAATTCCGCAATGCAAATTACAATAGCGTTGGTTTAGGACAACCCCTTGCTCTTTAAGCCGGTTCCACTGCTCCGTAGAGATGTGTTGTCCGAAGCCATTCTATAACCTCTTGAGAAGGAGGCTAAACTACCAAATTCATCTTTGAAAGGATTCTCTATGAAACGAAAACTGAAGGCGCTTGCCGCTATCTTGCTGGTACTCGTCATGCTTGGCTCGGCTATGCCAATGCAGCTGGCCGCCGAGGCCATGACACCTCCCACTATCCGTTATGCAACACCGGACGGATACAACGACCATGATTATCAGAAAATGGTTGCGTTCTTTGAACAAACGGACGAAAACGGTGTTAGAAACGGCGAGAAGCTGAGTGAGGATTATGATCCTACGGATCCCGAAACTTGGTGGGAGTATGATGGTGATTATTGCCGAGGGATCGTCGAATGGACAACTGTTGCCGGCGAGTACCGCCTTTATAATATTTTCTTTGGCGGTATTGGCAATGATGCTCTCCCATTAGAATTGGTTGGTTTCCTCGATGTTAGCGGGTGCACCGCACTCACAGAAGTACGTTGCAAGTCATGGGGCGATATCCAACTGACCGGGCTGGATGTCAGCGGATGTACATCACTTGTGGTACTGTATTGTTTCGGAAACGAATTGACAGAGCTTGATGTCAGCGGATGTGCGGCACTTGAAGTGTTGGAATGCTACGGAAATGAATTGACAGAGCTTGATGTCAGCGAGTGTGCGGCACTTGAAGCGTTGGATTGTAGAGGCAATTGGCTGACGGAGCTCGATGTCAGCGTGAAAACAGAACTATATGATCTGGATTGCTCATTGAATCTGCTGACCGGGCTGGATGTCAGCGGATGTGCGGCACTTGAAGTGTTGGAATGCTACGGAAACGAATTGACAGAGCTTGATGTCAGCGAGTGTGCGGCACTTGAAGAGTTGGATTGCGATTTTAATCATATGACGGAGCTTGACGTCAGTGCGAATACAGAACTGAGGGGTTTGTATTGCTCCGGGAATCAGCTTACGGAGCTTGATGTCAGTGCGAATGCAGAACTGTATGTATTGTATTGCTTCGATAATCAGCTTACGGAGCTTGATGTCAGTGCGAATACAGAACTTGAAATCCTGGGTTGCTCCGAAAATCATCTGACGGAATTGGATTTATCGAATAACCCGCGAATCGACATTGACACGATAAGTGCAGAAGGATCCGGCTTTATAGAAGTAAGTACTGTGTGGGATGAAAATGACGACATCTGCTATTACATAAAAGCGGCTTCCGTCCCGGGAAACTCATTCTGTGGTTGGTATGCTGTGGATGGTACGTTGCTTTCAACAAACGTAGAAATCAACAGAAATGATTTCGATGGAGTGAATGATTTTATTGCGAAGTTTACCGCCTCAACTCCCGGCGGCGTAGGCGATGTGGAGGGTGACGGAGCTGTCAGGGTTTCGGATGCTGTTCTGATTATGCGTTATGCTCTTGGCCTGATTGAATTCACTCCTGAGCAGATTCTCTGCGGCGATGTGGACGGCGATGGATTCGTTAAGGTAGCAGATGCAGTTATGGTAATACGTATCGCACTCGGCTTGGTTTGATTATCGACTTCGATCTTGCGCGATAAACAGGATAGTATTGGTCAAGGTCAGCCTCTATTTGGTTTCTTTCATTGCTCCGTAGATCTGTGTTGACCGAAGCCATTCTACTTGCAAAGAAAGCTAAATTATCATAAGCGTCGTTCTGTTATAAAATAGAATTTTGCACAGGCTTTGTGAAAGAGCCCTTGTAACAATTCGTTTCCCTTGCTTGTTTTGGCTTCCGTATGTAAACAGGGAACAACGCTCTCCCCGAGTAATGTGAGGTTCCCGACAAACGTGGCAAGCAAGGTCTTTTGGAGCCAAAAGACACCAGGCGGAGACTCTGACGAGTCCCCGCCTTTTGCTTGATGGGGCGTTCCCCATACCCCCTGTAACACAGATTTCATCTGTGGCTGCGCGATGTGCCATCGCTATTTTTCCTCGCGCTGCCGCTCGGTGGTCTGCCGGTTCTGTTCATCCAGCCCCAGCAGATAGGCGGCGTTGGCCTTGTAGATCAGCAGCTCCCGCATCTGCTCCTGCGCCCGGTGGTACTCGGCGTAGGCCGCCTTTTTCTCTGCCATGAGCCTTGCAAATTCTTCGTTCAGGCTCCTGACCGTGGGCAGCTTTTTCAGGCCGAACGCATCAAAGGCTTTCTTTGCCGCCTTGTGGATGAGGATATCCCCCTCATGCTCCGCAAGGTATTTTTTCGAGTACCCCGCCTTGCGGTAGCCGGTGTAAACGCTGCGCGTCCTGGAATAGTTCATAATGTGCGTCCGCAGGGTCTGTATCTCGCTCATACGCGCTTCCGCCGTCTTTATGGCCGCCTTCAAATCATAGAACTGCTTCTCCGCATCGGCGGCGGCATTGACAAGTGCGTCGAAATCGGCAAAGCCCTTTTCCTCCAGATATATCAGCGTCTTTGCCATCTGCTTGAGCTTTACCACCTTCATCGCCTGATCGTAGCGGTAGCCTTTTCCTGCGTTGAGCTTCGCCTCAATGTCGGAAATCAGCGTGGCGCGCTCTTTGCGCTTCGGATATTTCTTTTTGACGAATGGCTTGTGCGTTCTGCCTCCCGCAAGTACCGCACGGAGCTCCTGCTCGGAATATCCCTCGCCCAGGGAATCCAGGCGGATGCTCTGTTTCTGGTTTTCGTGCCGCAGCGACAGCCTGCCCTTTCGGGCAACGGAATAGCCGGAGGATTTCAAAAGGGCTAAAAGCGCGTCGAAATCCTTTGGCTGCTTTTCAAGCGCAGCGTCTATCGCCATGCGCAGAAGATCGCGGTTGGAGAGCTTGTCGTGACCGCCGCGCCATTTGTTGTAGCTCAGCCCGTGTTTCTGCGGATTCTCTACCACGGACAGCCGGTGCTCGGCGCAGATCAGGTCGGACAGCCTGCGGACAGCGCGGTAGCTGCCGATGAAGTTCTTGAACTTCCGCGTACAGTCCAGTGTCGTGGAGTTCCAATAGATGTGGTTGTGAATGTGCTTTTTGTCGGTGTGGGTGCAGACGAGAAAAGCGTGCCGGCCCTTTAGGAAGCGTTTGGCAAATTCATATCCTATGCGGTTGGCCTCCTCCGGCGTAACCTCTCCGGGCTTAAAGGACTGCCGTACCTGATAGGCGATGACGTCGCTTTCCTGCACCCGCCCGGTCAGCTCCCGGTACTCCCGCTTGGACAGGGCAAATTCGGAAACGGCGGTCTCCGGTTCGCAGGCGAACGCGGAGATCAGCGCGCCGCCCTCGGTCTTATCCGGATTCATGCCGTACTCCGTCCGGTCGGCAAGGCACTGCGCCAGCGTCTTGCCCTTGTTTAAGTGCATGGGTATGATTCGTGTGGTCGCCATATTCCCTCCATGGAAAAAGACGCAGGAACGCCCCTGCGCCTTTTCACATTCCGCATATTCCGTTTATCCGTAGATTCGCTCCTTGAGCAGAATCCTCATGCCGATAAACCGCGCTGTGAGCTTCACCGCCAAATAGTGCAGCCCGTAGGGGGAGAGCAGAAACGCAATGCCCAGACAGATGCAGCCGTTCTGCACGTTGCCGTCCACAAAGTAAAAGAAGCCTGAAAGCAGAAACAGGGCGGAGGCGATGACACAGACCACGGCGGAAGCCTTGAGCGCCAGCGTGAGCGCCCATTCCACGATCCACAAGATCAGCATAAGGGGCGCAAGCAGCAGTTTCAAAATGAATTTCATAGTCGTTTTCCGTCCTTTTTGATTTCATTATACAGAAAGAGCTGCCCTAAAACAAGGATGCCGGCAGCATGGGTTTATCGTATATTTCTGCCTGCTCACTGAATGGTGGACAGCTTCATAAGAATTTTGTTGGCAAGTCCCCATAGCTGCTTCTGCTTTTCCAGAATCTCCGCAAGGTCGGTGTCGTAGGCTCTGCCGCTCTCGTTGAGCCGTTTGGCGATCTGATTGATGTTGTTGCTCGTGTAGCGCAGGAGCGAAATCATCTGCTTCAGCTCCGGCAAATCCAGCTTGATTACCAGTCCGTCCAGCGCCATCTTCCGCAGGAACGCCTCCTGATTGGTCACGCCGATCCGCGCCATCTTTTCCTTCAGCAGCCGGTGCTCCTCCTCCGTCAGGCGAACGGAGATGCGGATGTTCCGGCGCATGAACTGCGCGCTCACAGGGACGGCTCCTTTGTCTTTTTAACGGCCTCCACCGCCGCTTCGGGCGGTCTGCTTTTCAGTCTGCCGAGCACCGAGGGCTTGCGCTCATGCGCCCTTGCGTCCTCCCGCGCCAGCCTGGTAAACAGGTCAACCAGCCCGCTGTGGCTGTTGACCGCCAGATAGCAGTTCCGATCCGTCCCCCATGCGTCGGGGTTCTCCGCGACGGGAACGGTCTTTGCCCATTGCTTGTTGTCCGCTGAGAACCGCCCGTCCCAATCCTTCTGCCGGATGGTAATCGCCAGCACATATAAAATGCGCTCATGCCCAAACTGCTCCGCCACCTGCGCGACGGCTTCCCTGTGCAGGACGTTATCGCAATAATGCTCGGAGATCGCCTTCTCAATGGCCTCCTTGCAGGCGGCATTGGCCTTGTTGGAGGCGCGGTAAAGCTCCAGCTCGCCGTTTTCACGGGCGTGCTCGGCGGGAAATCTGTAAACGGGAATATTCTTCATATTGATGCTTCCTTCCTTTCTGTGAACTGTCATACAGCGGCTCCGACGAAGAATGAATTTCGCCGGAGCCGCCGTTTTTTATCGTTCCTCCTTGCCCCTGTGCCTGATTTTGTCCTCGGCGCAGGGCTGGGACAGCGGCGCTTTCAGCTTTGCCAGCACGGAGGGACGCTCCGCCTTTGCGCTCTGCACGGCGGGCGCGTCCTCCGCCATCTGCTCCATGGGCGTGCGCTCGTCGATGTTCAGCTCGGCGTTCAGCTCCGCAAGCCGCGCGGATTTTGTCCGCAGCTCATCCTCCTGGGGGAAGGGCTTGCCCAGCTCCGCCTTTGCCGTCTCCATCTGCGCGGTGAGCGCGTCCAGCGTGTTTCGGACATTCTGCAATCTGTCCGGCATGGCGTTCAGGGCGTTGTCAATGCGGGTGAGGTTGCCCCGCGCGTCCTTGCCCAGCGTCACGCGGTGGTTCATTTTGCCCTTGAGGGTGAGAATAAAGTCTCGCCCGAAGTCCTCCACGGTCAGGGACATGGAAAAGCCCCGGTAGCTCCCGATGGGAACGGGCTCCATGCCCTTTGCGTCCTTGAAGGCTTCCAGAATGGCAGCGCCTGCGTTGTCCTTGTCGGTGAGAAGGTCGCCCTTGACCTCCATACCCGCAAAGCCGTCCACGGGGTGCGGATGCCCGGCGAGCGTCTGCATATCGGCGGTGAATCCCTCCACGAAGCTCTCGTTCTGCCGGATCTGTTCGGGGAAATGCCTGAGCAGATTGTCCTCCAGACGGAACTGCTGGCTCTGATGGCTGGCCTTCATGAGCTTCAGGCGGGCAACGTCCACATCCAAGTCCATCTTCTCTTTAATTCTCTTGTCTCCGGCGCACAGCGCCTTGATCTCCGCATAGGAAAGGGCGGTCTCGTCCACGTCCTCGCAGGAGCGAACAGGGGATTTTGAGGTCATGATCTGGGATATGAACTTCTGCTTATTCTCCACCGTCTGCCAGAGGTAGGCGTCGAAGGTGGATTCCGTGACGTAGCGGTAGATGTGTACCTCCTTGTTGCGGTTGCCCTGACGGATGATGCGCCCGCTGCGCTGCTCCAAATCGCCCGGCCGCCACGGGCAGTCGAGGTCGTGGAGCGCCACAAGCCGGTCTTGGACGTTCATGCCCGCGCCCATCTTGAAGGTGCTGCCCATGAGGACGCGCACCTGACCGGAGCGCACCTTTGCAAACAGCTCCTTCTTCCGCGTCTCGGTGTTCGCCTCGTGGATAAAGGCGATCTCCTCGCGGGGGATTCCTCTGGCGACGAGCTTTTCACGGATGTCGTCGTAAATCGTGAACGCCGGTTCTTCGGCTGCATCTTGCCCAATGACAGCTTCCAGCGCGTGAAGCTCCGGGCTGTCCAGATTCCCGCCCGCCGTCTTTGCCGCCTTCGCTCCGGTCGCGCCGGTTTTTGGGGTGGACAAATCGCAGAACACGAGCTGGGTCAGCCTGTCCGCCTGCCCGTCCTGCCAGATGCGGTGGATATTGTCCACGCAGCGATTGACCTTGCTGTTCGGGTCGTCCGGCAGGTCGGGGTTGATGATGCGCTGGTCAAGCCCCAGTTTGCGCCCGTCCGAGGTGATCTTGAGCATATTGTCCGTGCCGGGGTCTACAAGCTGGGCGTGTACCCTTGCGGCGCGCTCGGACAGCTCCTGCACCATCTGCTTCTGTATCTCCGTGGGCTGCGCCACCTCGTTGTGATAGATGGGCGTGGGCGTAGGCAGATTGAGCTGGTCTGAGGTCTTGATATCCGCCGCCTCCTTGAACAGGGTCATGAGCTCAGGCAGATTAAAGAACTTGGCAAAGCGCGTCCTCGCCCGGTAGCCCGTACCCTCGGGAGCCAGCTCGATGGCGGTCTGAGTCTCTCCGAAGGTGGAAGCCCAGCAGTCGAAGTGGGCAAGTCCCTTGCCGCGAATGGCGTCGTGCTGGAGATAGCGCATCATGGTATACAATTCGGTCATGGAGTTTGAGACGGGCGTGCCCGTGGCGAATACCACGCCGCGGCTGTCGGTGATCTCGTCGATATACCGGCACTTGAGCAGCATATCCGAGGATTTCTGGGCGTCGGTGGCGGAAAGCCCCGCCACGTTGCGCATCTTGGTGTAGAGAAAAAGATTTTTATAGTTGTGCGCCTCGTCCACATACAAACGGTCTACGCCCAGCTGCTCAAAGGTCACAACATCGTCCTTTCGGGAGCTGTCCTGGAGCTTTTTGAGCTTGGCTTCAAGGCCGCGCTTGGTGCGCTCCAGAGACTTAATGGTGAACCGCTCCGCCCGCTGGCTTTTCAGCTCCCGCAGTCCTTCCTCCACCTCGAAGATCTGCTCCGCCAAAAGCCGCTGCTGCCGCTCCATGGATACGGGTATCTTCTCAAACTGCGAGTGGCCGATGATAACGGCGTCGTATTCGCCCGTGGCGATGCGGGCGCAGAACTTCTTGCGGTTCTTCGGCTCGAAGTCCTTTTTCGTAGCAACGAGGATGTTGGCGGAGGGGTACAGCCGCAGGAACTCGCCCGACCACTGCTCGGTCAGGTGGTTGGGAACGACAAAGAGGGACTTGTGGCACAGCCCAAGCCGCTTGGATTCCATGGCAGCGGCTACCATCTCGAAGGTCTTGCCCGCGCCCACCTCGTGGGCAAGGAGGGTGTTGCCGCCGTAGAGCACATGGGCGACCGCGTTGAGCTGGTGCTCCCGCAGCCGGATCTCCGGGTTCATGCCCGCAAAGGTGATGTGGCTGCCGTCATATTCGCGGGGTCTGGTGGAATTGAACAGCTCGTTGTACCTTGCGACCAGAGTGTGCCGCCTGTCGGGGTCGTGCCATATCCAGTCCCGAAAAGCGTCCCGAATGGCCTGCTGCTTCTGCTGGGCGAGGGTGGTTTCCTTGCTGTTGAGTACGCGCCGCTCCCTGCCGTCTGCATCGTGCTTAGTATCGTAGATGCGCACGTCGCGCAGGTTCAGGGTATCTTCAAGAATCTTATAGGCGTTTGCGCGCTCCGTGCCGTAGGTCATATATGCGGCAATATTGCTGTAACTGACCGCGTTCTTGTTCCTGATGTTCCACTCGGCGGTGAAGGCGGAATAATTCACGTCGATCATGCGCTGCTGGTAGAAGGGGGTCTCGAAGGTCTCCCACATGAACTCCCGGATATACGAGGGGTCGATCCACGTTGCGCCGAGACGCACCTCGATTTCCGAAGCATCAAGGTCTTTGGGCTGCGCCTGCCGCAGCGCTTCTACGTTGGGCAGATAGCCGGGGCTGTCCTGCGCCGCCTGCTCCGCCTCCCGCAGCTTCTGCCGGACGTTGCCGGAGAGATATTCGTCCGCCGTCTGCCACTCCCCGCGCACAGGGTCAAGGAAGATAACGCCGTTCAGCTCGTTGATCAGTTCGTCTTGGCTTCTGCCGGTGAGCTGCGCCATATACGCCATATCTACGCAGGCTTTTTCGGAGATGGACAGCGCCAGCGCCTCCGAAGCGGTGTCCACGCTGGTCACGGCCTCGTGCGCCCGTATGGTTCGCCTGGTGAACATATCCGCCTTGCGCTTGAGGTTTTTGTCCTCGTCCAGCTCCTCCAGAGAGCAGAGCAGATAGTAGGAGCTGTCCTCGGCAAAGGCCAGGGCGTTGGCGCGGGAGTTAATAAGCCCATACTTTGCGGTGAAGCCGTCGTAGAGGGTATTCAGCTCCGCCTGCGTCTGCCGGATGGTTTCATCCGAAATAAAGCCGTCCATCTGCTCAGATATGAGCTTCTGCACGCAGTCCCGCAGCTCCACCATGCCCTTGGCACGCTCCTTTGCGGTGGCGTTGAAGTCAGGCTTGGTCATGATGCTGTTCTGACGGTAGTACAGCTCCCCGTCCACCACGGTGTAGGAGAAGTTCCGCACATTCGGGTCTGCCGGGACGGTCTCCACGATGGTCTCATCCTCGCCCAGATCGGGCAGCTCCGCTTCCGCATAGGTTCCCCGGATATTCCGAATTGCGCCGCTGAGCTGCTCCGCAAGGTCTGCGCCCTCGATGGGCGCAACGGTAAAGTCCTGCCTGCCGTACTGCGTGCTTTCCGAGGTCTGCCGTCCCAGCACCATCTCCGGGTGGTCGATGAAATACTGATTGATGGCAAAGCCGTCCGCGTTCGCTCCCGGGTTTCGCCAGATACCCGTGTGTACCCAATCGGGTTCGATTTCAATGGGTCTGTCCCGCTTTTGAAGAAAGATAATATCCGAAACGACATCCGTACCGGCGTTGGCGCGGAACGCATTGTTGGGCAGGCGGATCGCGCCGAGGAAGTCCGCGCGCTGGGCAATATACTTCCTTGCGGCGCTGTCCTTGGCGTCCATGGTATAGCGGGAGGTGACAAAGGCCACCACGCCGCCCGGACGCACCTGTTCCAGCGCTTTTGCGAAAAAGTAGTTGTGAATGGAAAAACCGAGCTTGTCAAAAGCCCGGTCGCTGACCTGATACTGTCCAAACGGCACGTTGCCCACGGCGAGGTCGAAAAAGTCCTTTCGGTCGGTGGTTTCAAAGCCCGCCACGGTAATATCTGCCTTGGGGTAAAGCTGCTTAGCAATACGTCCCGTGATGGAATCCAGCTCCACGCCGTAGAGCCTGCTGCTTTTCATGCTCTCCGGCAGCATACCGAAGAAGTTGCCCACGCCCATGCTGGGCTCCAGAATGTTGCCGGTCTGGAAGCCCATGTTCTCCACCGCGTCGTAAATGGCACGGATAACGGTGGGACTGGTGTAGTGGGCGTTCAGCGTGGAGGCGCGGGCGGCGGCGTATTCCTCCGGTGTGAGCACGCCTTTCAGTTCATCATATTCAACGCGCCATCCTGCCTTGTCTGTGTCGAAAGCGTCCGCAAGCCCGCCCCAGCCGACGTATTGGGAGAGGATATGCTGTTCCTCCGGTGTGGCGTTTCTGTTTTCGCTTTCAATCTGCTTCAGCGTGGCGATTGCCTTGATGTTGCGCCAGAATTTCTCCTTTGCACCGCCCTTGCCGAGATTGTCGTCCAAAATGCGGAAGTTTTCCGCAGGCGGCAGCGGTGCGAAAGGCTCGTCTATCTCGGCCTGAGAGATGGCATCATCGGGGTCGGGTACAAATTCGCCCATTTCCGAAAGTGCCGCTCGGCCTTCCTGTTCCAGAAGCAGCGCTTCTTCCTCGCTCATAGCAGGAGGTTCAGGCTCGGCGGGTTCCGCAGAGGGTGGGTCATGCTCCGGCTCGTCAAAACGCAGGGTACGAATCTCTACATCATAGGGGAGGTTGTTTTTGTCGGCGGGATATACCGCCACGGTTTCCTCGGTGTAGGTGTGGTTTGGTTCTTTTTCAGGGACAGCCGTATTCTCTGCGGCGGTCTTTTCCGGCTGCGGATACCGCTCCATGAGCCGCGCGAAGCTCTCCCTGCTCTCCGCACGGGAAACGGGATAGCGAAGCGACGGATCGCGGAGAGAAATATCAAAAAGACCGATGCTCTCAATAATAAACGGCTTGCCGTTTTCCAAATACACCGTATCCCCTACGGAATACGGGAACGGTTCTCTCTGCGGGGCAGGAGCCGTTTCTTCCGGTTCATGCCAGCGGTATTGCTCCACATCCTCATCCGAAACATGAATGAGGTCGCTGAAATCGAGGTTTTCCAGCTCGTTGGAAATAAGCTCCTGCAAAGAGCCGTACTGCCGGGTTTCCAGATGCTCGTCATCCAGATAGCGCTCCAGCCGGTAATTCACAAGGTCGATGTTCACCTGAAGGGGAATCTCATCATCGGTGACGGTGGTGTAGGCGACGCCGATTTTCGCCGGGTCGCTGAAATCCGCCTCTGAGCCGTATTCACTCCGGCAGAAGTCGGAGATCAGCCCCTTTGCACGCTCTAAAAGCGCCTGCTCCGCCTGTCCTTGCAGCTCCAGCCGGTACGCCTCCGCCTGCCATTCGCTTGTAAATTCCTCGGTTACGCCGTCCGCGTCCACATAGTAGCCGTGGGTCTCGTCGTCCCACACGGCATACAGGGTGCGAAAGCCCCGGTCAAGGCTCACCACATGGAAGCGGTCTGCGGGGTCGAGGGCAGGTTCTTCCTGCTGTGCCGTTCTTTCCTGCGCTTCCTGCGCCGCGATCCGCTCCACATCCGCCATGACCTGCCGGACGAAGGGGCTGTTGCGATTAGCCTCCGCATCCACAACCTGCCCATTTACAATACCGCGTTCAGCAAGCGCTTCCCGGATGGCGATGGGGTCAATATTGTCAAAGTTGTCCTGTTCCTGCTCGGTGTAGAAGTTATCGGATTGAATGAGCTGCGCAATGCGCCGCTGCACCTTCGCCCATGACAGCGTGACCGGCTCGGAATTGCCCACGGAGAGTTGCAGCGGTTTAGAGGGATCCTTCAAGCCGTACTCCCGTGCCAGCCATGCGGCGGTGTCCCGGTCGCGGGCGTGAGCCTTCATATAGCGGACAACTGCGTGCTTGCTTTCAATCCTGCCGTTCCACTGCTGCAAGGCCGCGTCAATGTCCGCCTGCGTGACCTTGTAGGGCGAGGGCGTAACCGTCGTTGCCAGCGTGGGGTAAAGCTCGTCCAAAAGCTCCTGATGGAGCCGGTTGTGGAACGCGGGCATATCGAAATAGAGCCGTGTGAGCTGCAAATCGCCGGATTCTGTGACGATGCGCCGGATTGCCGCCGCGCCCTCCAGATAGGCGTTTTGACGGTCGGAATTGCGGCAGGCGTTGAGAAATGCTTCATCCCTGGAAAGCGCGTTGCCCACGCTCAGGCGGTATCTCTCGAACAGCTCCTGCACCGTGGGCTGAGCCTGCTCTGCGGCGGGGTCGCGGAACACCCTTGTGCCATCTGCACCGAACTCCGCTTCCTGCGCGTCGATGGCGGCCTCCGCTTCATGGTCAACGGAACGCAGGGTATAGACGCGGCGCTCACCTCTAAAGTCCGGCGCTTCGGCAATCGTCACATCATACTTATCGCGCAGTTTCTCTACATACATCTCTAAATTGTGCAACGGTACACCGCACATTTCCACACGGCCAGCACCGGGGATACTGCGGGAGGTCAGGTTCATATCCAGCAACCCCGCCGCCTGTTTTGCGTCCTCACCGTACAGCTCAAAGAAATCCCCCACCTGAAACAGCACGAGGTCGTCCGGGTGGGCTTCCTTTACGGCGTTGTAGTCATTCCATGCTGCGCTTCGCGCTGCGGTCTGCCGCTGAAGCTGCTCGTACTGTGTCTTTTCCTCCGGGGTCAGGAAACGGTCTTTGCGGATCAGCTCGGAGATACGCTTGGCGACGTTCGCCCAGTTCAGTTGAATTTCCGGGCAGTCCTGCTTTTTCAAGCTGACGCCCTTGCCGCTGTGATCCTCACCGCTGTGGGATGCGCCGGATACCGCGTGGGAGCGTCCCCCAATGCCGTATTCATCTTTCAGGAAATCCGCCTGCTCTTTGGGGCTGTGCTTTTCTTTGAAATAGGCATAAATACGTCCCTTGCCGCCCGCAATATTGCTGCCGCGGGTCAGGGTCGCGGCGATCTCGTCCTCCGTAATGAACCGCTGCACGGCGGGGATCTCCGCCATTTCGGTGCGGTATTCCCTGCGGGACAGGGACAGCTCCCGCAAACCCTGCTCGATTTTGTCCGGCTTGTGGTGATGGAAGCGCAGCAGGCTCCTGTCCTCCCGGTAGTCGGATCGGAGCTGTGCAAAATCGTCCATGAGGACTTCACGGAACGCAGGGTCTCTCAGCCGCTCGGCAAGCCGCGCCGTTTCCTCCGGGAAACCGCCGCCCCGCATATCCGACAGGCAGGAGAGATAGCCCTGCGCCCGCGCCTTTTCACTTAAATCCTGCCGTAGATACCAGATAGACTGCGCCAGCTCCGTGCGCTCGTGCCCCGGCGCTTCCGCAAGCTCTACGTTGGTTGCGTATTCGCCCTGCTCCAAAAGCTCGGAAATGCGCGCTGTCGCCTCCTGCCAGCTTACGACCTTTGCGGAGGTCAGGTATCTTGCCGCGTCCCCATTGGCGATGTGGATGCCGTCGTCGGCGTACCACGCGGAATATCTGCCGCTCTCGGTGACGACGCCGTTGCCGCCGTGGAAGCTGCTTTGAAGAAACGCCGCGATTTCTTCCACGTTCTTGCCCTTGGAGAACTCCGTGGCGATCTTCATGCGGGCATAGTCGGCGTTGCCCTCCATACGCAGAATGTGGTCGATATCCGCCTGCGGGATGGACATGGAAAAAGCGGAGGGCATGTAGCTCTCCGCTTCTGCGATATATGCGATTTGTTCTTCCTCCGTAGGGAACAGGCTCAGTTGGTATGCCTGCGGTATCGGAGGCTGCGCCGGTTCCGCTTCCGGCGCGTCATTGGTCAGTTGTACACCAGCTCGCTGAGGATGATCTCCTCGGCCTGCGCCTTGCAGGTGTTCATCAGCCCCACCCATTTCATCTGGTCGCGGGCTTTCAGCTCCTCCGTCACGCCCGCCGACTTCATCAGCTCCGGCATCATCAGCTCCAATCTCCGATTCGCCGTCTCGTCGATCTCCCGCAGATGCGGGAACAGCTTCTCCGACAGCACCAGACGGCTGTACAGCCCCGGTCTGTGCTCCTGAAGGTAGCTCCTGCGCAGTCTCCCGTACTTGCCCAGGGGTCTCGTGTCCTCCGGCGTCTCGCTCAGCGTCAGGTCGGGAATCAGGTAGTCCCCGTTCTTGGTGTAGGTCAGTTCTGTCATGGCTATGGCTCCTTTCCGCGAGTTTCTCGCGCTCGTAATTCTTGATGGTGACTTCGATCTGCCGCAGCACCTCTCCGTTGATCCTGCTCACCGCCGTGCCCAGCTCGGCGGCGGCTTCCGGGGTGTTGAAATCGAAGATGCTCAGGAAGTCCTCATGCTCGAAGCGGTCGTCCGCTTCAAGCCCGCAGCGGGACATGAGCGAGTAGGCGATGCTGACGGCGGCGGCGCTTTGGAAGGCCGCTCCTACGTTGAACTCATCATACCCGTAAAGAAAGGAATCGTCAACGATGGCGAGAATATCCCGCTTATAGTCCCGCCAGTATTCCTCCGCAAGCTGAGACGCGATGCGCTCAAGCTGGTCAGGGAGCCCTCCTTTTCCGTCCGCACCGTAGCGGCTTTCCAGCATGGCGCTTACCGCATCCGCGTGTTCCGCCCGGTATTCCCACAGGTAGCGGCTCTTTGGAAACTCCCTGCCGCCCGTGTCCGACACGTCGAACACATACCGAAGCCTCGGCCTTTCGCCGCTGCTGTCGATGAGGGCGATGCCCTTGGAGCCCCTGCGGACATACCGGCCCATCTTTTCGTTCCAGAAGTCGTACTCCGCGCAGGCGGTGGCGTCCGGACGCTGGGCGTGGATCATGACCTGCTCGGCATAGGGGTATTTGTACAGCCTTGCGGCAGTGGTGAGAAAGCCCGTCCAGCCCCGGTAGCTGCCGGTGATCTGCCGCTGCGCCTCGTCCGCCATCTGCATATACGTTTGTAGCTTGCTCGGCATATTGCTCCTCCTTCATGGCATAAATTTAGAGCGCCCTGATCGGACGCTCTATGTAAGGGCGGTATATCCGAAAACGTCCCGAATCCTATGCAGGAAACGGGACGCTTTCGCCTGTATGTCGATGTTCTATTTCCCGAAATCAGATTATTTTCATTTTTGGGAAATAGACGGCTGTTCTGCCAGCCAGTCCGCAATATCGATGATCTGAACGCCCTCATACTGGTACGCTTCATCTCTGATCCTGGCGAGTACCAGCTTCGGATAAGCGTCCTTGATTTGAAGAAGGGGGTTTACTTCGCGCTCAAAGGTTTTCTCGTCGCTGATGTTGTCTGAAACCTGGATATAGAGCTTTTCGTTGCGCTTGATGGCAACAAAATCTATCTCCTTCTTGTATAAGACCCCGACATAGACCTCATATCCGCGCCGAAGCAGTTCAATAGCAACGATGTTTTCCAGTACGCGCCCATAATCCAGATTCTTGGTTCCCAGCTTCGCATACCGGAAGGTGTGGTCGCTCAGATACAGCTTATCGCTGGATGCCAGATACTTTTTCCCCTGAATGTCATACCTGCGAACGCGATAGAAAGCAAAGGCGTTGCACAGATACTGCATATAGTTCCCGACGGTCTTGTGGTTGATTTTATCCTTGTTGCCTGTGAGGGCATCCGCAATATTTCTCGCAGACGTGAGATTTGAGATATTGTCCATGAGAAAATCGACAATGCGGTTCATCAGGATCGGGTTGCGGATTTTATATTTCTGCCGTATGTCCCTGACGATCAATGTATCGAATACATCCGCGATATAATCGTACTTGGCTTCCGGGTCTTGATAAAGGTACGATCCGGCCATGCCGCCCTCTCTTAGATACCGGGAAAAAGCGGCATACCTGTCCGTAAGGGAATAATACTCGCAGAACTCGCTGAAAGAAAACGGGAACACCTTCACTTCAAAAGTCCGACCCGTAAAGAGAGTGGCAAGGTCTGAACTCAGAAGGAAAGCGTTTGAGCCTGTAATATAGATGTCGAATCTTTCCTGCGCATGGAGGTTGTTGATGGTAAGCTCAAAACCCGGACACATCTGCACCTCGTCAATCAGAACAAAGTTCTGCTTGCCATCGACATAGGAGCTTTCAATATATTCGTTCAGGACATGGTAGTCCTTGAACTTCTCGTACTTTGTCAGGTTATAATTGATATGCACGATATTTGCGTCCGCGATATTTGCTTCTACATACCCCTTGAAAGCTTCCAACAGCTTTGACTTTCCGCTGCGTCGGACGCCTGTGACTACCTTGATGTCCGGCGTACCGATCACTCCAATTAGCTTCCGGAGATACATACCTCGGTCTATCAGTTTCATATTCATCACCTCTGCTCTTATTATACCCGTTCTATTTCCCAAAATCAATATTTTTTCGATTTTGGGAAATAGAATCGCAGAGGGAAACAGGAGCGACCCGAAGGCCGCTCCCGCCGCATCCGCCTTATTCGTCCGTGTCGAAGTCCGGCACAAGCTCCAGCGCTGCGAAGTCCTCATCGTTGATTTCGCCCAGCTTTTGCAGGGCGCTGTCGGTCAGCGCTCGCAGCTGGGCTTCGTCCTCGTCCAGGTATCCGCGCATTTCGGTGAGGGCGGCAATCAGCCCGCTGCGGCTGTCGCTTTGGTAGATGCACATGAGGTTCATTTCATCGTTGGTAAAATTCATCATAGCAGCTCTCTTTCCGCGCGCTTTGAACGCGCTGTCTTTTTCGGCTCGTTGACGGGAGGACAGAGCTTTGCCAGCACGGAGGGCTTCTTCTCCTGCCGTGCCGCTTGCGCCTGTTCCCGGCGCGCCGTCTGCGCCAGCTCCATGAGGGAGACGGGCTTGCCGGATTTCGCCTGTTCCTCCAGCTCTGCCACGGTCTGCTTCGGCCCGTTGTTGATAACGCCGTCGATCATGCCGTAGTCGTCCTCCATGGCCATCTCCGCGTTTTTCAGATAGTTTTCCGGCTTGAGGAAGTCGGGCAGCGCCTTGAAGCCCCATGAATCCACGTAATAACAGGATACCACGCCGTTCTGCTTCAGCGCCACGATGTCGCTGACAGACAGACTGTGACCGCGAAAATCCTCCGGGCGGCGGATGTTGAAGGTCTCATACAGCGCGTCCAACCTGTCCTGCGTATCGCCCCTGCGGTCGAGGCCGCCCGCGTAGACGGCGGCGTAATTCTCCTTTTCAATGGAAAGCCCCTTCTTCTCCAGATAGTCGGCGTTCATAAAGCGGAGCTGCGCCGTATTATCATTATCCCGAAGCTGATAGATGGCAAAGCTGTCGGCGGGGTTACTGAGGAACGCCTTTTCATAGTCCGGCGGCGCGAGGCGGTCTTTGACCGTCTCCCATTCGGAGGCTTCCACGCCGAAGATACCGTCAAAGCTGCGGACTTCCTCTGCATCGAAGACCATGGCCTCGGTGTTGTCCGTGTGAAGCATATACACGCTTACATCCCGTTCCATGAGCTCCAGCGCACGCTCCTTTGTCAGCGGCAGCATATTGGAATCGGTGTAGCCGTAGGCGTTCATGCTCTCAACAGAAATCGCAGGGTCGGGGACGCAGCCGTTGTCCGGCGCTGTGACCGGCTCCGGCTCCTGCACGGCGATCTCCTGCACCGGCTGGGCGGCAAGGCTCTCCGTCTCCCTGTCCAGCCCGCGTTCCTTGCAGATTTCCGCGTAATGGCGGTCGATATCCGTAATCAGGGAGGATGAGGTTCTGTTGATGGTCTCCAGCGATGCGCGAAGCTCGGTCAGCTCCCTGTCCTTTGCCCAGGTCGCCAGATACCCGAAGCTGTTTTCGCCTGTCTCAATGCCGTAATAGGCGCAGACGGCGAAGGAAATGCTCTCCGCCTGAATCTCCTCGGCGGCGCGGGAGAGCTTTGCCTTTTCCGGGTACTGTGCGTGCAAAAACTCCTTCACGGTCTGCTCGCCGCCCGTGAAGTTCAGCCCATCCTCGCCCAGATACAAAAAGCCCTGCTCCGGCAGCTCAATGGGCGCTGCGGCAATAACGGTTGCCGCATGGTTCACCACAACGTGCTCCTGAATGGTCACGGGCAACCCCGGATCGTAATCCGAGCCGCGCAGGTCATACGCATACAAGCCCTCCGGCAGCTTATCCCGGTCGATGCGCCCGTTGGAGAACAGCGCGGGCTTGCCGAACAGCTCAATCTCCTGATATTTTTCCCCGATTTCGTCCTTATTGTGGAGCCTGGAGTGTGCGATCTCATGGACGGCGGCGCAGACCGTCTGCACCTCGCTCATGCCTTCTCTGAGGACAATGCGCTGTTTGTCCACGGAGAAGTAACCGTCCATATTCTCCGCCAGCTTCTCAAAGAAGATGGGTACAGGCGCACTGCGGCGCAGAGCTTCCATGAACACCTCGTAATTCTGCACGTCCCCCGTAAGGTTCGCCGCCAGCTCCGGCAGGGGCTTGCCTGCGGTCTGGCTCACATCAAAAACCGTAACCGGCTTGTACATCGGAATCCTGATTTCTTTCTCTTCCATGATGGCTTTACCGTCAGCATCCAGCACGGGGAGCTTGGTGTCCGGGTCGAGCTTTGCTTCTTCAATTTTCTTCTTGAAGGGCGTGGGGGCGATGATTTTAATGCCCTTTTCGCCCTTTTTGACGCTCCGTCCGAACTGATCGCGCCATTTGTTGAAGCCGGCCACATGGGTGGCGTCGGGGCGCTGCATATAGATGAGCATGGTGTTGTTGACGCTGTACTTGTGAAAGCGGCTCATGGTGGCAAGGTACTGCCTGTATCTGTCGCTCTCAAACAGCTCCTTTATGCCCGTCTCAATGCTGTCGGTGATGTCCTTGAGCCGTTCCTTGTTGGTCTGTTTTTCAGCCATTGGGTGCATACCTCCTTTGAATCATGGTAAAAACAGCGGCTCCCGCAGGGGAACGAAACGCCCGTGCGGGAGCCTGCGAGGGTCATTTGGTGAAGTCCAGCTTATAGGAGGAACGCGCGCCGTCGTCCTCCAGCACGATGAATGCGTCGTAGGTCTTGCCGGTTTTCTCGGAATAGACGCCGCTGGCGTAGGCGCGTCCCTGCGTCAGAAGCGAGGAAGCCATCTTCTTCGTCAGGCTGATCTTCTTGGCGGCAAGGAAGCGGTTGTCCCGCCACAGCCCGAACTTGCAGCTCCGTCTCTCGCAGAAATAGCCGTTTTTGCTCTCCGTGACCTCTGCGCCGCAGCGGGGGCATTTGCCCACAACGGGTCTGCCTGAGGGGAACAGCACCTCCGCGCCGTCCACAGGCGCAGTGTCCCGAACCAGCGCTGCGACCATATCGCAGATGCCGGCGAGGAACTCGTCCGCATCCAGCTCGCCGCACTCGATCTCCTTGAGGCGGTGCTCCCATTCGGCGGTGAGCAGCGGGGACTGGAGCTGTTCGGGCAGCACGGTAATGAGGGAAACGCCCGCTTCGGTGGGAACGAGGCGTACAGATTTCTTCGCCTTTCTGCGCTCCGCAAAGCCCGTGGCTACCAGCTTTTCAATGACCGCCGCCCTTGTTGCGGGAGTTCCCAATCCCTTTCTCTCGGCATCTTCCGGCATATCCTCCTTGCCCGCCGTCTCCATGGCCGACAAAAGCGTATCCTCGGTGAAGTGCTTTGGCGGGGTCGTTTTTCCCTCTTTGACCGCGCAGGAGGAAACGGGAAGCAACTGTCCCTCGGAAAGCTCCGGGAGGGTCTTGTCCGTAAGCTCCGCATCCGCATATGCTTTCCAACCGGGCTGCACCACAGTTTTTCCCTTGGCGGAAAAGGCATTTCCGCCGCAGTCCAGCCTTGCCTCGGTCTCCAGATAGACGAAGGGTGCGCTGACCGCCATAAGCACCTGACGGGAAACAAGGTGCAGGATCTCCCGTTCACCTGCGGGCAAGGTTTCCAAGTCCGTTTCGCCCGCTGCCATCGTGGGAACGACGGCGTGGTGGTCGCTGACCTTTTTGCTGCTGCACACCTGCCCCGAACAGACGGCTGCGGGCGGCTCCGTGCCGCAGACGCCCGCGCAGCACAGCGCCAGCGCGTTTACGCCGCCCTCCATATCGTCGGTGAGATAGCGGCTGTCGGTGCGGGGGTAGGTGCAGAGCTTCTTTTCGTAGAGGCTTTGCAGATAATCCAGCGTCTGCTGCGCCGTGTACCCAAGCAAGCGGTTTGCATCCCGCTGGAGCGTGGTCAGGTCGTAGAGCGCCGGGGCTTTCTCTGTCTTTTCCGTCTGCACGACGGAGGTAACAGCGGCGGCTTTGCTGTTGCAGTCTCCGGCAAGCCGCTCCGCCTCTGCCTGCTCCTTCATGCGTTCGCCTGCGGCGGAGAAGCCGTTAAAGTCCAGATGGACGGTGTAAAAGCTCTCCGGCTGAAAGGCATTGATCTCCGCTTCCCGCTGCACCAGCAGCGCAAGCGTGGGCGATACCACGCGCCCCACGTTCAGGGTGCGGTGGTACATCACGGAAAACAGGCGTGTGGCGTTGATGCCCACCAGCCAGTCCGCCTTGCTGCGGCAGAGGGCGGAGGCGTAGAGGTTGTCGTACTCCGCGCCGTCGCGGAGATTGTCAAAACCCTCAAGGATCGCCGCATCCTCCATGGAGGAGATCCAGAGCCGCTTTACGCGCTTGCGGCAGTTGTTGAGATTATACGCCGTGCGGAAGATAAGCTCGCCCTCGCGCCCGGCGTCGCAGGCGTTGATAACCTCGCAAACGTCCTCCCGGTGCATGAGGGCGCGCAGAGTGTTCATCTGCTTCTGCTTGTCCCTCGCCACGGTGTACTGCCAGCTTTCCGGCAGAATGGGCAAGTCCTCCATTCGCCATTTGCCGTACTTTTCATCGTAGGCGTCTGCGTCCGAAAGCTCCGCAAGATGCCCGAAGCACCAGGAGACGAGATAGCCGCCGCCCGAAAGAAAACCGTCCTCGCGCCTGCCTGCGCCAAGAACGGCGGCAATGCTCCTTGCCACGGAGGGCTTTTCACACACAACCAATCGGTATTCGTTCATATTCCTTTATTCCTCCTCATCGTTGATATCGAAATCATCCGGCGCGTCCCAGCCCTTTGCCCGCAGGAACTCCTTGCGCAGGGTGTTGTTCCCGCAGTCCTCGATGGCCTTCTCCACATACCGGTCGCAGTTTGCGTAGCTGTATTCGTCGAAATAGTATTTGAAGTCGCAGTAGATGGATTTGACGGGCTTGGGGGTGCGGAGCAGCGCCTCCGCGTCCCCGCAGCCCGCCTCCACGGCTTTTACGATCTTCTGCCGGATGAAGTATTCAAAGGCTTTCTTGCCGCCCCGGTATCCGGGCTTTTGGGAGAGCGTCTGCCGAATGAAAAGTGCCTGCTCGCGCTTCATGATCTGAATAAGCCGCTCGCGGGGAGACGGCTCCATGGGCGATTCTGTGCTGACTGTCTGTGTCACTTTTCTTCATCCTCCCCGGCGTCCGTCTCGTCCTCGGCTTCAAACTCGTAGTCCTCATCTTCCTCATCCTCGCCGTAGTCGTAATCGTCCAGATCGTCCGCCCCACGGGTGTCGGCCTTGGGCTTGCGGAGCTTGAACCAGTACAGCGCACCGCCGCCGCCCAGCAGGAGCAGGAGGACGATCACAATGAGCCCCGCACCGCCGGTACTCTTTTCGGGCGCGGTCTCCGCAGGCTCGGCGGGCTGTGGCGTGGGTTCCGTCACTTCCTTGCCCGCGCACTCGCTCATATTGGTTCTGCACACCTTGCAGCCCGTGTTGATTTTGCCCACGGCGCATTTGTCCGTGCAGGCGCAGGCGGGGACGATGCTCTCGCCGTCCTTGGTCAGCGCCAGCAGGTCGGCCTCGTCCACAAGATTCAGGAAATGGACGTTCTCATTGCCCTTATCGTCCCGGTCGATGATGAGATAAAAGGTGTTGCCGCCCTTGGTCGTCACGGTGATGAACTGCTTGCCTGCGCCGAAAGCGGAGCCGATATCGTCCATGAGCGTCAGGTTGCCGTCCGTGGTCAGGGGCGCGGAACCTCCGGCAGCGGCGTAATATTGCAGCAGCAGCTCCGGCAGTCCCGCCATATCCGTATCGTTTCCGCTGTTTTCTGTCGGCGCGTTCATGACCTCAAGGTATTTGCCGTATACATAGCCGGTCTGCTCCGGCACGACCACCTTGTACCAGCCGTTGCTTTCCTCCAGCACCTTCACCTCCGCGCCGTTGAGCAGACGCCCGATCACAGTGTAGTCCGTGCCGGGGCCGGTGCGCAGATTCAAATAGGTGCGGACGTTGACCACCTTTCCGGACTGCTCCCGTTTGGCGGGAAGCGTCCAGCTCCGATCCCCGATGGTCACGGTACGGCTTCCGTCCGCGTTTTCGGTCACAATCACGGTCAGTGTCTGTCCGTTTGGGGTCTGCTCACCGGTATTCGTATTCTCCGGCTGTGTAGTTGCAGTTGGGGTTTCCATGGTCGGGTCGCCCATTGTCGAATCGACCATATCGCCGCCTGCATAGGCCGTAACGGAAAAGACCGTCATGCAGAGCACGACGGCCATCGTCACGGCAAAAAATCTCCATTTATTCTTCATCCACAAAATCCTCCGTTTTTCTGTATTCGTCGGGCAGCGCCGCCGTGGGACGCTTTTCCAGCATCGCCATCAGCGCCGCGAGCTGCTCGATGGTCAGTCCATTCTCGCGGACGATGCCCACAATATCCGTGTTTTCCAGCTTCAGAATCTGCTCGTCCAGGGCTTTGAGCCGTGCGGTCAGCGATGTGAGCTTTTCCGCCAGCTTCTCGCGCTCCTGGCGCAGCTTTTCAAGTCGCGGGTTCATAACATCCTCCTTTTTGCATTGATATGGTTGTTGTTAAGGTAATCTGCCGAATTGGAGAAAATGGCTTCGCCAGTAGCTCGTGTCGATGGAAGCGTAGTGAATGGGGTCGCCGCAGTGGAGCATCCTGTTATTGCCCACATAGACGCCCACATGGGACGCGCCTGCGGTGTCGTAGGTCTTTTCAAAGAAAATCAGGTCGCCGGGACGGGCGCTTTCCGGGGAGACGTAGGCGCACATGCCCCGCAGCCCCTCCGCGCCCAGCCTGCCGAAGCTCCAATGCAGGCCGCAGTTGTTGTAGACATACGAAACGAAGCCGGAGCAGTCGAAGGAGGTGGCGGGCGTGCTGCCGCCCCAGACGTAGGGGTAGCCCAGATACTTTTCCGCTTCCTTGATAATGGCGGCGAACTGTTTATCTGCCAGCGCTTCCGGGGGTATCTCGTACTTCTCATACTGGGTGTGGTAGTACCGGTTCACATATGGGGAATCGGGGAACAGGTCGGGGCGGTTGCCCAGCACGCTCATATACACGGCGTACATGGAGAGCTGATCGTGGGACATGATATGCACCGGCACATGGGAGAGGTTGAAGTTCTCCAGCTCCACATGGCAGATATACCAGGTGTAGGGAACCTCCGCCTCGTACTCGTAGCTTTGCAGATTGCCGTTTTCGTCGGTGTAATAGCCGATATGCGTTTCGGTGCGGTATCTGGTTTCCGTGGCGACGGTTTCCGTTAAGATATACTGCTTTTCAAACAGCGTCTCCAGAATCCCGCCTATTTCGTCAATCGTCCATTCTCCGCCCTTGAGGGCGGTAATCATGGAAATGAGCACATAGGGGTCGTGTTCGATCTCGTCCAGGTCGAAGTGGTGCTCGTCGTAATCGTGGGTGCTTTCGTAGCTGTTCAGGTATTCCCGCAGCTCGTCCTCCATGGCGCAGTAGGCGGCTTCCGCCGCCAGCATATCCGCATCCTCCAGCGGATAGGTGGAGGCCGCAATGCCGGACACCCCGCCCTGAAAGAGCGTGGAGCAGGAGGAAATGCAGGTCATGAGCAGCAGTATCGCGGCGGCGACACCGCCCGCGATGAGGAAGCCCTTCTTGTGCCGGACAAAAAAGCTGCCGAGTTCCTTGCTTCCCTCGGCGGCGCGCTTTGCCGCCTTTGCGGTGGTCTCGGACGCTTTGACGGTATTCCTTGCGCCGTTTCCCGCTTTTGCGGCGGCGTATTCCTTTTTAATGGCCTGCTTCTGCCGCCAACGGGAATAGGGGTTGGAAGCCCTGCCGTATTCCTGCTCGTACTGTTTGTTCAGCGCCTTGAGATTGGCTTTGTCTGCGGCGGCTTCCGCCTTGTCCGCTTTGCGGTAGGGCTTTTCCGCATGGGAGCGGTGCGCCGATTCCGCAATGCGCCAGGTGCGCTCCGCCGTCTCGGTCAGGGTGTTCGCCGCCTCCGTGCCGGAGTTGTCGTCGCCCTCCTCCCGGAGCTTGCGGTGGACTGCGCTGCGGACGGTATCCAGCGGCGCTTTCCTTGCGGCGTGCGCCAGCTTGGAGGGCGGACGCTTTTTGTCCGCCTCCTCAAAGAAAAGGCGCGTCGTGACCTTGCCGTTCTCACTGTCCACAACGCGCTTTTTGACCTTAACGGTTTTCTTGGGAATTTTCGCTTCGGCCTTTTCCAGCTTAACCGCCGCCCTGTCCGCCTTGCGGACAGCTCGTTCCAGCTCCGGCAGTGCGCGTTCTTCCTCAGTGAAAATCAGCCTTGGCGAGCGTTTTGCCATATTCATCACCTCCTGATGGGGCTGCTGATGGATTAAAAGCGTTGTTCAAACAGAATTTCATCCGTTCTCTCCCAAAAATGCCGCTTGCCCGCCGGGGTGATGAGGGTATAGTGTCCCAGCTTGCCGCGCTCGGTGTAGAAGTCCCTCACCAGAAACAGACCGGCGCTCTTTTTGACTGCACGGGGAAAGAGCTTGCGGTTCTTGTCCCGGAACAGATACTTCTTTTCCTCCAGATACCGGGTAAACTGTTTTTCGGGAACGCCCAGCTCCTTGGCGGTGGTGCGGATGTTGGTGCAGTCCGCAGGGTCAACAAAGGCGTCGTAATACTCCGCTTTGGGGAGGGCAAGCCGGAGACGGCGGGTCAGCTCCCGGTTTCGGGCGTTTTCGCTGCGCAGGCGGTTCAGGTACTCCGGCACGGCCTCGGGGTGCGCCTCCAGCGCATCCAACAGGCTGTCCGTCATATACGCGCCGTGCTTGCGGATGGAGGGAATGACCTCATGGGTGATCCAGCGCTTGAAGGCTTTCGCTTCCGGCTTTTTGGAGCAAAGGATCAAATGATAGAGTCCGGCTTCACTTACGGCATTTATTTCAATCGTCTTATCAGCGTTCTGGGGGTGGGGTACTTCAAGTAACCCACCTTCATCCGAGTCCAATCTGGACATTGCGCGCGTAACCTGGTTCAATCCGAGAGCTTTGCACACATCAACCGCAACAAACCAAGGAGCTCCGTCTTTCAGCACGGAACGCACCCGACCAAAATCTGCGCTTTCAAAAATCATAAGGTGGTTATCCATATTCTTTTCTCCTTCTTTACTCTGTAATGGCGTCCTTCGCTTCCTCCCCGGTTTGTTCGGAGAGGTCGGACAATTTTGTCGTGATGATTTTGTACAGCTCCGTATCCTTGGGAAAGCGGTCTACGAAGGGCAGGATCACGCTGCCGTAGAACAAAAGCCCCTCGCCCTCGGCGGATTGGGTCACATACGAGAGCTGGTGGGGCGAGATGTTGAGCTGCTTCGCCAGAATCTGCCGGTCGCCGGAAGCCTGGTTGAGCATATACACATAGTCGGAGTTTTCAAAGATGTTCTCCACCTCACGGCTGGAGAGCAGGTCTTTGACGTTCTGGGTGATGCCCGTGGGAACGCCGCCCCATTTGCGGAATCGCTTCCATATCTCCACCGTATACGCGGCGGTCTGCTCCTCCTTCAAAAGAAGGTGCATTTCGTCGATATAGTAGCGGGTGGACTTGCGCTGTTCCCGGTTAATTGTGACGCGGTTCCACACCGCGTCCTGCACCACCAGCATCCCGATCTTCTTTAACTGCTTGCCCAGCTCCTTGATATCGAAGCTGACCACGCGGTTTTCGATATTCACGTTGCTGCGGTGGTTGAACACGTTGAGGGAGCCGGTGACGTAGATTTCCAGCGCCGTGGCGATATACTGCGCTTCCTTTTCATCCTGCCTGCGAAGCTCGTTGTACAAGTCCTCCAAAATCGGCATCTTCTCCGGGCGGGGGTCGCTCAGGTATTCCCGGTAAACAGAGCGCACACATCGGTCGATGATGGTCTTTTCCACCGGCATGAGGCCGTCCTTGCCGCCCACGATCAGCTCGCACAGGGAGAGGATGAAGTCGGATTTCAGGCTCAGCGGGTTTTCGTCGTCACTGTAATTCAGGTTCAAATCCATGGGGTTCAGGTAGTCGGTGGAGGTGGGCGAGATCTTCACCACCTGCCCATGCAGGTGCTCCACCAGCGGGCCGTACTCCGCCTCCGGGTCGCAGATGATGATATCGTCATTCGTGACGAGGAACACGTTGGCGATCTCACGCTTGGCGGAGAAGGACTTGCCGCTTCCGGGCGTGCCCAAGATCAGCCCGTTGGGGTTTTTCAGCAGCTTTCTGTCCACCATGATGAGGTTATTGGAAAGGGCGTTCAGCCCGCAGTACAGGGCTTCCTTGCCGTCCTGAAACAGCTCCTGGGTGGTAAACGGCACAAAAATCGCCACGCTGGAGGTGGTCAGCCCCCGCTGGATCTCGATCTGGTTATACCCCAGCGGCAGCGCGGACATGAAGCCCTCCTCCTGCTGGAAGTCCAGCCGCGTGAGCTGGCAGTTGTACTTCTGGGCGATGGAGCCCGCCTGAAAGACGTTGTTGCCGAGACGCTGCCTGTTGTCCGCCACGTTCACCACAAGGAAGGTCAAAAGGAACATACGCTCGTTGCGGCTTTGCAGCTCCTGCAAGAGCTTTTTCGCCTCCGTGCCGTAGGTGGCGAGGTCGGAGGGGATAATATCCATATCGTAGCCGGAACGCACCGCCTTTTTCTGCTCCTCAATGGTCATCTTCTGCAAATCGGTGATCTTGCGCTTAATGGTCTTGATTGCCTTTACCTGATCCACGGACTGGACATGCATACTGACGATAAGGGAGCTTTCCATATCGAGAAAATCCGCCAGCATCCGGTCGTTGAGTTCCGGCGCTAAAATCTGCAAGAAGGATACGCAGCCGGTCTTGCTGCCCACGCCGAAGCTGCTGCCGGTCTTGAACTCGAAGGCGCTGGGCGCGATGAAGTCCTTCACCGACAGCCCGGAGGGAGCCAGCCAGTCCCACGAAAAGCGGAAGGGCTGCGGCTCGTCCATGTGGAGCATCCCGTGCAGCAGGCGCAGTCGCTCCATCCCGTTCAGGCTCTCCGCCTGCACGCCCAGACGGCGGAAGTTGTTGAGGATATCCGTCTCGATGCGCTCCAAACGGGGCTTTGCCGCCTTCAGGCTGTCCGCCTCCACGCCGAAGGTCAGGTACTTGGTCTTAATAAGCCCGTTGTTGCCTCTGGCAAGCTGGCTTTGCAGCATCCCGGTGTACTCGGTGCGGAGCTTGTCGAAGCAGTCGCCCTGCAAGGGGATGGCGATGCGCCGGGCGTAGGTATCCCGCGTGGCGGAGAGGTTGATGAAGGAGAGCTGGAAGCGGATGGAGGAATCAAAATAGTTGAGGAAGTCGCACCAGCCGTCAAAAATGGCGGTTTTGTCTTCATTTTGGTTGAGTTGGTAGTTGATATCCTGAAACTGCACGGTTTTCGTGTAGTAATTGTCCGTCACGCGGCACATGCCGTCGGGGTACATCCGCTGAAAGGGGATGCTGTCCTGGGCGGACTTCTTTCGCTTATCCTGACGCTTTGCTCTTGCAATCGCCGCGTCGATCTGCTTTCGCTCGGCTCGTGTGAGCTTTCTTGCGGGGGTTTTGTTTGTGGACAATCGCGTAGACCTCCTTATCCAAAATATCCTGCCGGTTCAGCAGGTCGTAGAAATTGTTCGTCCTGTACGGGCGCTGTTTGGGGCGCAGGAAGCACACCTGCACGATGTTGCGGATGAGCTTCTCCGGCGGCTGACCGTTCTTTTCGTACATGGCCAGCAGGAAGAAGGGCAGCATGACCAGCATCATGCAAAGAGCCGCCGCGCTGCTGCCGATATGGCCCTTGAGCAGAAAGAAAAGCGGTACGCCGATGAGCGCGCCGCCGCCGAAGCACAGAATCTGCCGTTTTGTTAAATTGAACATGACCTTGGTTTTCACCGCGTTCAAGTCCTTGGGTACGGGAACGTATGCCAATTTTCATCACCTCCGTCAGTGGGCGTGGAACAGGCTCCTGGCAAGGGAGCTCGTCTTAAACAGCGTGAAGCACAGCAGCACCGTGTACCCCATGCACGTCCATATGGCTGCCGAGACGCTGCTCTCCACCACGATGTTCTGGATCAGCACCGCGTAGATCGCCACGCAGACGATGATGAGGAAGCCCTGAAAGCCCAGCGCCAGCAGGCTTCTGAGGTAATTCTGACCCATCTGCCCCCATTCCCGGTTGGCCATGGTCGCCATGGGGATGGGAGCGATGGAGGTCACGCAGTAGATTTCGATCATCCTGCCGTAGCAGATGATGAAAATGCAGATGGTCAGCGCCCACATGGAAAGATGCACGACCACGGACTCCAGCCACAGCCCCAGCAGCGACCAGACCTCCATTTCCGCAAGCGCTGCTTCAAATCCCGCGATATGCTCGTTGAACGTCAGAGACGTGTCCGATATGATGATGCCCGACGCGCTGTTGACGACGCTCTGAGCCGCCTCGAACACGCCCATGACGATGTTCCATGTGTTGGTGACGATGAGCACGGCGCAGGCGGTCTTGAATATCCACTTGAAGAACATCCAGGTGTCCACGTCGTGCATGTTGTTCTTTTCCGTAATGAGCTGAATCAGCTCCAGCGTCATGACAAAGGCCAGGACAACGCCCGCGATGGGCAAAATCACATTGTCCGACAGCGTTCGGATCATGCCGTAGACGCCGCTGTTCCAGCCCTGGGGCGTAGCGCCCACCTGTCCGGCGATGCCCGCCACACGGCTGTTCACATTGTCAAACAGCCCGTTCACATTGTCCATGATGCCGCTGATCAGCAGCTCCTTCAGCCATTCGGTGAATTTCTGCCATATCAAATCCAATGGGCTTTACCCTCCTTTCCCGCAGCGCCCGCCCCGAGGGGCGGACGCCGCGAAGGATTTATGCGGGCGATTAACCGAACAGGCCGGAGAGCAGGGGAACGAGAATGACGCCGATGAGCGCCACGCCGCCGCCCGCCATGAGCTGTTTCATGCCCTGCGATTTTGCTGATGTGTGATAAAGAAGTAATAGAAGTGTAAAAAATTTTGCCGTTCCTATCCGGCACTTGCGCATTGTGTCGGATAGGTCGGGCGGTTATTCGGGCAAGTCCACCTTGCCAACAAAAGAATAATAAATCTCAATGTCCTGTCTGCGGGTCTTGTTCTCGTCATAGCTGCACTCATGCACAACGATTTTCTCTACAAACTCCCGCAACAGAGTAGGGGTAAGTTCTTCAAAACTGGTATGCCGCCGGACAACATTCATAAACTTTTCTGCGTTCACGGTGGCTTCCTGTGCTTTGGAAAGCTCCGCTTGGATAGCGGCGGCTCTTTCTTTCAGTTCCCGTTGTTCTGCTTCATAGTCTGCCGACAGTTCTGTGAAACGCTCGTCTGATATGCGCCCGGTCACGCTGTCCTCATACAGCCGCTTGAAGAT
>CEAH01033652.1_pt1 | contig 86209 bp, 66 predicted proteins | sample 557571 | NCBI WGS metagenome assembly CEAH01 (sample SAMEA3182092, study PRJEB8094) | gut metagenome | biome: human; feature: gut; material: Stool; isolation source: human stools | place: Canada | collected 2013-11-25
CGCGCAGACACAAATCTCGCGATTGAAAAATCTTATTTTTCAATCTTCTCCTCTGATGTCTCCTTATTCTTTTATCTTTAGATTTATTTTTAAAGACATCTTTAAACGGGATTTCCTTTTCCGTTGTAATTCCGTTTCATGACATCTATACTATCACACTTCCTTTAAAAATCAAGTATAAATTTTCACAAAATATTCACTTTTTTACCTCTTTCTTGTATAAATATTCACATGTATGTATATTATTCGTCGATATACATTCTATATGTATATTTATGTGTATTACACCTCGAAGCGCTCCACAGGCATCCGGGTCAGGGCTTTTGACTCCGACATCCTTTTACACAACCTTTACCCATTCCTAACCGGATCGTGATATCTTGTATTGCTCAAATGACTTATCATAAGTCTCGCAATGAGGCAGACAGAATATGGCTTCAGGCATTCACTATATTTCATTCATCAGCCCGGAACAGAATACTTCCGGCATCAAGGAGGAGAAACATTATGAAAAACAAACTGATCGCACTTCTTACAATGAGCGCACTGGCAGTTGGCACTCTGGCAGGCTGCGGCAATACTGCTGCAACAGATACTGCAGCAAGTGCAGCTGACACAGCAGCTGAACCCACCGTCGAGGCTGTCAGCACAGCAGCTGACGAGGCTGCTGACACAAGCGCAGACAGCGCAGACAAATATGCAGACCTTTCCGGTTCCGTCAGCATGTCCGGTTCCACCTCCATGGAAAAGCTGGCAAACGCAGTTGCAGAAAGCTTCATGGAAAAATATCCCAACGTGACCGTAACTGCTGAGTTCACCGGTTCTTCCGCAGGTATCGAAAGCGTCCTGGCAGGCAGCGTTGACATCGGTAACTCTTCCAGAAACTTAAAGGACGATGAAAAGAGCGCAGGTGCAGTGGAAAACATCGTCGCAATTGACGGTATCGCAGTAGTTGCAGATCCTGCAAACAAGGTAGCAGACCTCACAAAGGATCAGCTGGTTTCCATCTATACCGGTGAAACAAAGAACTGGAGTGAGGTTGGCGGAGACGATCAGGCGATCGTTGTTGTTGGTCGTGAGGCAGGCTCCGGTACAAGAGGTGCATTTGAAGAGCTGCTGGACATCGCAGATGCCTGCGTTTACGCAAACGAACTGGATTCCACCGGTGCCGTTATGGCAAAGGTTGCTTCCACCCCCGGTGCGATCGGTTATGTTTCTCTCGATGTTGTAGATGATTCCGTAAAAGCTTTGAAGCTCGATGGCGTAGACGCAACGGAAGAAAATATTAAGGCCGGTAACTACGCACTGTCCAGACCCTTCGTAATGGCAACGAAAGGTGAAATCTCCGAGCAGAAGACCGAAGTACAGGCACTGTTTGATTACCTCAGCTCCGATGAGGGCAAGGCTCTGATCAAATCCGTTGGCCTGATCACGGTTGACTGACAACATTTCTTTTCCAAAACACTCCCTGCTGGATGCAGGCCCGGCAATGTCGGACCTGCATTTTCCGGTATTCTGTGCTTAACCGCATGGGAGATAACCTTTGATGAAAGGCAGTCTTCTGCAGGCTGCCTGCGGAATGGAGATTTTTATGAATTCTATTATCGGCAATAAAAAAGCAAGATCCGCGGTAGAACAAACTGCTGAGATCATTTTTACCATCTGCGCATTTTTCGCCGTTCTTGCAGTCATTTCCATTACAGTTTATATGTTTTTAAACGGTACTCCCGCCCTTACAAAGGTGGGTCTTACAGAGATTCTGTTCAGCACAGTATGGAAGCCAACCGCTGCAGATCCCAGTTACGGCATTTTATACGTCATTCTGACCTCCATCGTCGGCACAACCCTTGCGATCCTGCTGGGCGTTCCCATCGGCGTCCTGACTGCTGTTTTTCTTGCAGAAACAGCTCCGGAGCCCCTCTCTAAAATCGTCCGCCCCGCCATTGAGCTGCTCGCCGGTATTCCTTCCGTTATCTACGGTCTGCTCGGTATCCTGTTGCTGTGCCCTGCAATGTATAAACTCGAGCAGAAAATCTTTGCAGGCTCTGCGACCCATCAGTTTACCGGCGGTGCAAACCTTATTTCTGCCGTGCTTGTCCTTGCGATCATGATCTTGCCTACTGTTATCAACATCAGCGAATCCGCCCTCCGCAGCGTTCCTGCCAGCTTAAAGGCGGCCTCCCTGGGTCTGGGTGCTTCCAGGATCCAGACAATTTTCCGTGTAACGATCCCGGCAGCCAAATCCGGTATCGCAACCGCCATCGTCCTCGGTGTCGGCCGTGCGATCGGTGAAGCAATGGCAATCAGCCTTGTATCCGGAAGCAGTGTCAACGCCCCTCTGCCCTTTCACTCTGTCCGCTTCCTGACAACCGCCATCGTTGCTGAAATGGGCTATGCAGCAGATTTACACCGTCAGGTACTATTCACCATTGGCCTTGTCCTCTTCGTATTCATTATGATCATTAACATGACCCTGAACAAAATTCTGAAAGGAGAAAAAGAGTAATGAGCACAGAGCTTACGGTCCCCGGTTCCTCCAGTATTTTAAACAAAAAAATCCGGTCTTCCGATCTCATTCTCACCGTTCTGATCGATCTGGCTGCGGCATTTTCCATCCTTTTACTGATCGCGATTATGGGCTATGTCTTTTTCAGAGGTCTGCCCCAGATCAGCCTTTCCTTCCTGACTTCCGTTCCCAGCACCATCAAGGGAACCTTTGGTATCGCCGGAAATATCGTCAATACGCTTTACATCATTATCCTTACCCTGCTGATCGCAACTCCCATCGGTGTCGGCAGTGCGATCTACTTAAACGAATACGCAAAGCCCGGAAAAATCGTCCGGCTGATCGAATTTACGACAGAAACCCTTTCCGGTATTCCTTCTATCATTTTCGGTCTGTTTGGTATGGTATTTTTCGGAACCACCCTGGGACTTGGCTATTCCATCCTGACCGGCGCCCTGACCCTGACCCTGATGGTTCTTCCCCTGATCACGCGAAACACACAGGAAGCCTTAAAAACAGTTCCTGCGACCTACCGCAGCGGCGCACTCGGCATCGGCGCAACCAAATGGTACATGATCCGCACAATCCTGCTCCCCTCCGCAATGCCCGGCATTATCACCGGTATCATTCTTGCGATCGGACGTATCGTCGGAGAATCCGCCGCCCTTTTATTCACCGCCGGAAGCGGCTATCTTCTGCCAAAGACCTTTGCAGGATTTTTCAAAAAAATCTTCGAATCCGGCGGAACCCTTACGATCCAGCTGTACTTGAGCATGTCCAAGGCACAATATGACGCAGCCTTCGGAATTGCCGCTGTCCTGCTGATCATCGTCCTTTTTATCAACCTTCTGACCAAAATACTCGCAAAGAAATTCGATGTTTCCAAACTCGATTAACCGGAGGATAACGCAGACGCAGCAGCGCCTGCAGAATGGAGAATTCATGAGCAATATCAAAATCAGCACGAAGAACCTCGATCTGTATTACGGCGAAAATCACGCCCTTAAAAACATCAATATGAATATCAAGGCCGGAGCGATCACCGCCTTTATCGGTCCCTCCGGCTGCGGTAAATCCACCTTTTTAAAAACCTTAAATCGTATGAATGACCTCGTGGACAATGTAAAGATCACCGGTGAGGTCAAAATTGACGGCGAGGACATCTACGATCCCCACGTAGATGTCACTCTGCTGCGTAAAAAAGCCGGTATGGTATTCCAGCAGCCCAATCCTTTTCCCATGAGCATTTACGACAATATCGCTTACGGTCCCAGGATCCACGGTATCAAAAACAAGGCTCAGCTGGACGAAATCGTTGAAACCAGTCTGAAAAACGCTGCGATCTTCGATGAAGTCAAAGATCGCCTGAAAAAATCTGCCCTCGGTCTTTCCGGCGGTCAGCAGCAGCGTCTCTGCATTGCCCGTGCCCTTGCTGTTTCACCGGAAATCCTGTTGATGGATGAACCCACCTCCGCCCTTGATCCGATCTCTACAATGAAAATCGAGGACCTGATGGCAGACCTGCGGGAAAAATACACGGTTGTCATTGTCACTCACAATATGCAGCAGGCTGCCCGTATTTCTGACGATCTCGCTTTTTTCCTTGTGGGAGAAATGGTGGAATTCGGCGATACGAAGCAGATCTTTTCCCATCCGCAGGATAAACGCACAGAGGATTATATCAGCGGACGGTTCGGCTGATTCTGACAGACCCTACCCGTTTTTCTCTTTCCCAGCATAGGAAACAGGCATTACATTGCGATTTTTCATTTTAAATGGAGGTATCTATGACAACAAGAAAATTATACAGTGAAGAGCTGGTACAGCTTTCCGAAAGCCTGGAGGAAATGGGAAACCTCGTTGAAGCTTCCCTGAAAAATTTATTTTTTTCCATCGAAAACAAGGATATGCAGCTGGCAGAGCGGATCGTGGCCGATGACCGCAATGTCAACAACCTGGAGCGCAGCATCGAAGCTCAGTGCCTGATGCTCATTACAACCCAGCAGCCCATCGCACAGGATCTGCGCACGGTTTCTTCTATTCTGAAGGTCGTTACGGATATCGAACGCATTGGAGACCACGCCTCTGATATCGCAGAGCTGATTCAGCAGATGGATCACAAGCAGCTGGAACGTTATTCCGGACATCTGCAGCCAATGATCGCAGCTTCCCGGGAGATGGTACACGAGGCAGTCAGCGCCTTTGTCGCCCGGGATCAGAAAAAAGCGAATGATGTCATCGCTTCCGATGATATCATCGACAAGCTTTTTGATAAGGTAAAGAATGATATCGTTATCCACATAAAAGAAGATCGTTCCGATGCGATAGAGAGCCTCGATGCCCTGATGCTGGCCAAATACCTCGAACGCATCGGAGATCATGCGGTCAATATCTGCGAATGGGAAATTTTCCGGGAAACCGGAACCATTCAGAATACAAAAGTATTCTGAAGCTCCATCCGGCTGTCAACAGCTATTTTCACAATTCCTTCGCAATTTTTCCTCATAATCCTCACACTTTTCCAACACATTCCTCACAAATCCTTTTTATACTGTTTCTCAGATAAAGAGAAAGACCAATGGTTCAGCATAAATCTTTGCGCTGAACCGTTTTTCCCGGCAGACTGATACCGATCAGGCAGCTCGCCGGCAGAATAAGAAAAGGAGTGACAGTTATGTACGAAAATGAAAACCAGAGCTTCGACAACAGAGAGCAGGATTATCATTATACCAATACCCCGGAACAGCAGGCACCGACTCGTCCCCGCAAAAAAAATACGAGTGCAGCACGCATTGCCAAAAAAGCCGGTGCAATTGCACTGAGCGCTGTTTTGTTTGGCGGCGTTGCATCCGGTACCTTTCTGGGTGTCAACTACGCGGCAGGCTATCGGAACAATGCTTCAACAGCTGCATCCTCGGAAAGTGCTTCCGCTTCTTCCCAGACAACAAGCTCTTCCAGCAGCCTGTTAAAGGCTACCACACCGGTCAGCACAGGCAACACAGCATCCTCCGGAAGTCTGGACGTCTCCAGCGTTGCGGAATCCGTTATGCCTTCTATCGTATCCATCACAAATAAATCTGTGCAGGAGGTACAGAACTATTTCAGCATGTTCGGCTACGGCGGTCAGGCTCAGGAGGTAGAGAGCACCAGCGTTGGTTCCGGTATTATCATTGGGAAAAACGATACGGAGCTGCTGATTGTCACCAATAATCACGTTGTGGAAGGTGCGGATACCCTTTCTGCAAGCTTCATTGACAACTCCGTTTATGAAGCAACTATCAAGGGTACAGATTCCGACAACGACCTGGCAGTCATCGCCGTTCCGCTTTCCAGCATTTCCGATGATACAATGTCCCAGATCGCAGTGGCTGCAGTGGGCGATTCCGATTCCTTAAAGGTCGGTGAACAGGTTGTTGCCATCGGCAACGCACTCGGCTATGGTCAGTCCGTTACAACCGGCATTGTCAGCGCCACAGACCGTACCCTTTCCTCTTCGGATTCCGGTGACAGCAATGCTCTCATTTCCAGCACTGTTACCACAAAAGAGACACCTACCTACATCCAGACAGATGCGGCCATCAACCCCGGCAACAGCGGCGGCGCACTGGTCAATATGAAGGGTGAGGTTATTGGTATCAACTCTGCAAAGCTTGCCAGCACAGAGGTGGAAGGCATGGGCTATGCAATCCCCATCACCAGAGTATCCAGCATCATCGAAGAGCTGATGAATGAGACGACCAGAACCAAGGTTGCTGACAGCCAGAAATCCAGCATCGGTATCGCAGGCATCACCGTGGATTCCAACATCAACGCAGCCTATGGCATCCCCGCAGGTGTTTATGTAGCAAGCGTTACTCCGGGCAGCGGTGCAGAAGCGGCCGGCATCCGCAAGGGTGACGTCATCACAAAATTCGATGGTAAGACCGTCAGCACCATTCAGGAGCTGAAAGAAAAGCTGCAGTACTACGCAGCCGGAGAAGCGGTTTCTATTACGGTACAGTCTCCCGGCGAGGGCGGCATTTATACAGAAAAAGAGCTGACCATCACCCTTTCCTCCGCACAGAGCTCTGAAGAAAGCCAGTCTACTGACAACACACAGGCCGCTCCTGAAAAAGGAAACGGAACGCACAAAGCAATGGGATATCAGAACTGAAGCTGACAATAGCTTATCTGAAAAAGCCGATCGGCATGGAAGAAAATTCTTCTGTGCCGACCGGCGTTTTATGTTCGTTACAGCTCACTCTTCCTCTTCTTTCTCCGGCAGGATCTTGCTGACCAGTGCAGATTCCACTCTCTGATCCTCCATTTTTTCCACATGAATATTCAGTCCGTTGACCTGCACATCAAACTGGCTGCCGTCCGCAGGAATGATCCGCAAGCAGCTGAAGATCATGCCGCCCAGCGTGTCATAATCGATATCCTCCGGCAGATCCAGATCCAGTGCTTCCGCAATGTCCTCAACATATGCGCCGCCTGAGATCCTCCACAAATTGTCCTCCAGCTGAACGATTTCCGGCGGCTCCTCGGAATCGAACTCATCGTAAATATTTCCGACGATCTCCTCCAGAAGATCCTCCATTGTAATAACCCCCGCCGTCTGTCCGTATTCGTCGATAACGATGGCCATATGGATTTTTCCTTTTTGCATATCCCGGAACAGGTCATCTGCATGAATCGTATCCGGTACAAAATAAGGCTCTCGCAAAAGCTCCTTTAACCCTGACGGGCTGTCATTTTTACGATCCAGGAGATAATCCCTGGCATTCAGAATACCTATAATATCGTTAATATCTTCATCGTAAACCGGATATCTGGATAAACCGCTTTCCCGGATCGTCGAAATGATGTCCTCGTCCGCCTCATCCAGCGAAAAACAGACCATATCTGCTTCTCTCGTCATCGCATCCCGAACCGAAATGTCGTCAAACCGGAACACGTTTTGAATCCACTCCTGCTCATCGTGGTCTATCGTTCCTTTTTCCCCGCCAAGGTCAACCAGCCGCCGGATCTCTTCCTCCGTAACGCTGCGTTCTACGGATTCCGTTTTAAAGTGAAGCAGCTTTAAGATCAGCTTTGCTGACCTCGACAACAGCCATACCGCCGGATGCAGTACCACCGTCAGCACACCGACTACACTGCAGGTCATTCTTTCTGCAGCTTCAGGCCGCTGCATCGCGATCCGACGCGGCACCAGCTCGCCAAACAGCAATGCAAAGTACGAAAGCACAACTGTCACCAGCACAACTGCCAGCACATGACAAACAGAAAGGCTTATGCCGCTTGTTCCCAACCGTTCATATAACCATGCCATCAATTTGCCTGCAAATCCGTCCGCCGCAGCTGCACTGGCCAGAAATCCTGCCAGTGTAATCCCGACCTGAATCGTAGATAGAAAAATATTCGGCTCCTCTGCAAACTTCAGCAGCCGCTGTGCTTTCCGATCGCCGTCCTCTGCCAGCTCCCGCAGCCTGTTTTTATTCAGCGATACAACGGAAACCTCGGACGCCGCCAAAAAGGCATTGACCAGAATCAGAATGATCAGTAACAAAAGTAGTTTTACCATGAATTTAAAATCTCTCCTTTTTCTACGACAAAGAGACATAACCCATTGGGAACTCCCAACAGGCTATGCCTCCTATAGCTTTCTCCAACAGAGCACAGACTCTGTCCATTTTGTATTGTGATTGGAATTCAGAAAATTCGTTTCCCCGTCAGGGTCCGCGTTATCCATGAAATTCGGTTCCTTCCCTGTCTGAAATAAATCCTGTGCGAAGCGAACTTTATACAAAGCCGTTTTCTCTGCTTTATTTCAAGCAATCCGCTTTTGACATGTTTACTTTACCCATTATACAGAATAAGGAAAGGAGCTGTCAAGATTTTATTCTATCCCCTTCACTTCGTAGCCGGCATCTACGATTGCTGCAGTCAACGCTTCATCGGTTGCTGAGCCTTCTACAACTGCCTGCTTATCCTCCAGGCTTACGGTTACAGCGGTCACGCCCGCTACGCCCTCCAGCGCTTTTGTTGCTGCCTTTACGCAGTGCTGACACATCATGCCTTCGATTTTGATTGTTTTTTTCATGGTAGTCTCTCCTTTTGATTCATCATTTTGGGCTATTCTATCCGCAATTTCCGCGGCTGCCGTGCTTTGCTCCATCATACCGCCATTTCCGGTTGTCTGCAAATTTGCAGTACCGCTCTCCTGCTTCCACTTCGGCGTAAAGAACCGGAGGCGGAGCGCATTCGATACGACGGATACAGAAGAGAAGCTCATCGCCGCCGCACCGATCATCGGGTTTAATAAAATATGGAACACCGGATACAGTACGCCTGCTGCCACCGGAATGCCGATCGCATTGTAGAAAAATGCCCAGAACAGGTTCTGCTTGATGTTGCGTATCACCGCACGGCTTAAGCTTACCGCAGATGCTGCGTCCATCAGATCGCTCTTCATCAGTACGATATCCGCTGATTCGATCGCCACATCTGTTCCTGCGCCGATCGCAATTCCGACATCCGCCCTCGCCAGTGCCGGCGCGTCGTTGATACCGTCTCCCACCATCGCAACCTTATGTCCCTGCTCCTGCAGCTGCCGAACCTTTTCCTCTTTATCCTCCGGAAGCACATCCGCAATAACCGTCTTGATGCCAACCTGTTTTTTGATTGCCTCTGCCGTTCTTGCATTGTCGCCGGTCAGCATAATGACGTCCATTCCCATCTCCTGCAGTCTGGCGATTGCCTCCCTGCTGGTGGGTTTTACAACGTCCGCAGCAGCAATCACGCCGAGGAACTTTCCTCCCTGTGCAAAATACAACGGTGTCTTGCCTTCATCCGCCAGTTTTTCCTGCAATCCTGCCGCTACGGAAATGTCGATCCGGTTGGTTTCCATCAGTTTTCGGTTTCCCGCAAGGCATCGTACCTTGCCGATCGTTCCCGCGATGCCCTGTCCCGGGATCATCTCATAATCTGAAACCTCCTGGAACGCTGCTGAGCATGCTTCCGCTTTTTTGACAATTGCCTCTGCAAGCGGATGGCTGGACATTTTTTCCAGAGAAAAGGCCAGCCGCAAAAGCTCTGTATACGCCTGCGTGTTTTCACCTGCTGCTTTTCCGTCTGCTTCCAGCGCGATCACGTCTGTCACAACCGGCTTGCCCTGGGTTACCGTGCCGGTTTTATCCAGAACAACCGTATCGATGCTATGTGTAATCTCCAACGCTTCCGCAGATTTGATTAAAATACCCTTCGCCGCACCCCGTCCGGTTCCCACCATGATCGCCGTAGGCGTTGCCAGTCCGAGGGCACACGGACAGGAAATTACCAGCACAGAAATCGCAACAGAAAGTGCAAACTCAAAGCTCTGACCGGCAAGCAGCCAAAGGATTGCCGCCAACAGCGCTATTGTAATGACAACCGGCACAAACACACTGCTGACCCTGTCCGCCAGCTTTGCAATCGGCGCTTTGGAGGATGTCGCATCATCTACCAGCTGAATGATCTTTGACAGTGTCGTATGTTCTCCAACCGCAGTTGCTTCCATCTGAAAATATCCGGTTCGGTTGATCGTACCTCCGGTCACAGGATCTCCGGCCTGCTTGTCCACCGGAAGACTTTCGCCGGTGATCGCAGATTCATCCACAGAAGCAAAGCCTTCTGTAATTTTTCCATCCACCGGAACCGTATCACCATCCCGGACAACCAGAATATCTCCATTCTGTACATCGTCTACGGAAATTTCTTCTTCCTGTCCATTCCTTAATACCTTCGCGGTCTTCGGTGCCAAATCCATCAGCTTCGTGATCGCCTCGGACGTCTTGGATTTTGCCCGGGCCTCCATGAATTTTCCCAGAGTGATCAGTGTCAGAATCATCGCCGAGGATTCAAAATACAAATTCATGCCAAAGGTCTCGACCATATCCATATCTTCGATGGAAAAGCCCCAGGCGATTTTGTAAATCGCATAGATGCCATACACAAACGCCGCGCCGGAGCCCAATGCGATCAGCGAATCCATATTCGGAGAACGATGCCACAGATTTCTCAATCCATTTTTAAAATAATGTCCGCCTGCAATCAAAACCGGCAGCACCAGCAAAAACTGGGTAAATGCAAAAATCATATGATTTCTTGCTCCCAGCAGCCACGGCGGCAGCGGCCAGCCAGCCATATGTCCCATCGAAATGTAAAACAGCGGGATCGTAAAGACTAACGAAACGATCAGTCTCTGTTTCATCTGCTTTGCTGCCGCCGCAGCCGCATCTGTTGCACCGTTTTTTCCTCTGCCTGATGCTCCTGTCGTTTTGCTGCCCTGTGTCTGGTGAAGCGAAGCGCCATAGCCGATGTCTTCTACCTGATGAATAATTTTTCCGGAATCCAGTTCGGCTTCATCATAGGAAACCGTCATGCTGTTTTTCAGCAGATTGACGCTGCATTGCTGCATGCCCTCCATTCCGGAAATTCCCTTTTCAATTCGCGCTGAGCATGCCGCACATGACATGCCGGTAATATCATAGGTTTCTTTTTTCATATATCTCCATTCTGCAGCCGTCCTGTATAGTCTTTCCTGCTTTACAGCTTTTAAAGGCTGCCCTTAAAGAACTCATCTTGTCTTTTTTTCCATCCTCTGCTACCATTATAACAATTAGGATAGAAAAATAAAGAATGCACTATTTTGTAATATACTACCCAAAAGGATAGTGTTCACCTCACAACAATAGAATGCACGCTCTGCGAGCATTCTATTGTCATGAATAAGAATGGAGAAATCGCTATGGCTTCAAAAGAAAATCCCTCGGTCAATAAAAATTGCCCCGTTTCCGCTACAATCCGCTTAATCGGCGGCAAATATAAAGCGCTGCTGCTCTGGCACCTGACCGGTCAGACGCTGCGCTTCAACCAGCTGCACCGTCTCGTCCCCGAAGCGACGCCTAAAATGCTGACCCAACAGCTCCGCGAACTGGAAGAAGACGGTCTGATTTCCCGCACAGTTTATCCTGTCGTTCCGCCCCGCGTCGATTACTCGCTGACGGCGCTCGGTGAAAGCCTTTTCCCGATTCTCGAAGCGATGTATCGTTGGGGCAGCGCCCTGATGCAGGACGAAGGGCTTACGCCGGCATGTACGATGACCGACAGCTACAGTACGACAAAAAAGGAACAGGAGGATTGCCCCTCCTGTTCCTGTCACGCACGTTCAAAATCCTGAGCTACACTTCTGCATGCCGGACAATTCCAATCCCGATGGGATACGGTCCGGTATGCACTCCAATTGTCGCACCGATCTGATAAATGCCGATTTCTTCAATTCCAAGCCGTTCCCGGATCAGGTCCTTCAACAGCTCCCGGAAGCCGACCGCCTCTTCATAGTCATAGCCATAGCCGATACAAAAGCTGTATTCTCCCGGCTTTGCCTGTACCTCATCCAGGTATTTTTCCGTCATCTCCACAACCTTCTGCATCGATTTCTGACGGCTTCTGGTAATGCCGGAATTGAAAATTTCTCCCTCCTTCAGTGTGATGAGAGGTTTGATTTTCAACGCACTGGCCGCAATTCCTGCAAGCTTTCCAATGCGTCCGCCATGCTTTAAGTAATCGATGCTGCCGATCGTAAAAAAGATCCTGCCGCTCTCCCGGATGGAAAGCAAAGCTTCTGTAATCTGCTCATATTCCAGTCCGAGATCCCGCAGTCTGCACGCTTCCAGCACAAACAGTCCCTGCAACACCGTATCAAATGTCGAATCAATGACCGCAATCTTTGCCTCCGGATACTCTTCCAGGATCATATCCTTTGCTGTAGTTGCCGACTGCAAAGAGCCACTGAACTTCGCCGTGATGCAAATGCAGATCACTGGAATATTTTCTTTTACAGATTTTTCAAACACCTCATAAAAATCCTGTACAGACGGCATGGATGTCTTCGGGAACACATCCGGATGATCCACCATCTGCTGATAAAAATCGCGTACTGTGATCTCTTCTATTTCTTTATAATAGTGCTCCCCATCAAACGAAACATAAAAGGGAACAACCTCAATATCCTTTTCTTTGGACAACTCCGGCGATAAATCCTGAGAACCGTCACTGATGATCTGTACCTTTTTCTGCATAAGTCCCTCACACAACACATGGTTTTAAAAACTACTTTTTGCAACTGTATGATTATATCACAACCTTCAGGAAAGATACAAGTCATTTTCCGTACTCTCTCAGCTTTCGCGGCCCCTGCAATAGCCGGAGCCGCGAAGCACTAGAACTTCTTTATTCCTCCCAGGTTTTATAGTACCAGCCGTAGCCATTGCCGGGCAGGATGATATTGCGTAAAACACATTCTCCTTTTCCGAGCAGATCCTGAAACGGCATTTCTCCCATGTCGATCCATGCCGTCTGGGGCTCATCCGAGAAGTTGAACACACCGACTACCATCTCGTTTTTCAGCTGTCTGCAGATGCACAGCACATGGCTGTTATAGGTATCATAGGTCCATACAGCAGCCTTTCCGGAAAACGGACCACATGCAAAGCGGGCTTTTTCCATCTTCTGCATTCCCTCGAAAATCCGGTTCTGGACAGTACCCTTTTCTGCTCTTTTCTTTTCCAGCTCCCAACGGAAATGTCCTCTGTGTACATAACGGGAATCCGCCGCACGGTCTGCATCCGGATCATCCTTATAAGAATAATCATTGAGCTGACCGATCTCATCTCCGCTGTATATAACCGGAATGCCGGACTGAATAAACAGATAAGCGTTGAGCATCAGGATTTTCTGAATGGCACGCTCAATTCTCGCCGGATCCTTTGCCTGCAGCGAAGCCTCCAGACCGCACAGGGATGCCGTCGTTCCGCAAAGTCTCGCATCCTGTAATACAGGATCATCATTATACAGCTCTCCCCGCGCATCGCTGCCTGCTGCCATGCCCCGGAAATATTCATTCAGATACTTCTTATGCGGAATCTCCTGAATCCCGGAGGGTTTTAAGAAATCATAGTCCAATCCCCAGCCGATATCGTCGTGACAACGCAGATAATTCAGGAACACATATTCCTTCGGCAGGCTGTTTACCACGTCCATCTGCTGTTTTAACAGCGCAACCTCCTTTGTCGCAACGGTATGCCAGGTTGATGCCATCGTTGTTACGTTATACAGCATATGGCATTCCGGTTTTTCGAGTGTTCCGAAATAAGGGACAACCTTGGCAGGCTCCATAACAACCTCACCCAGCAGCACAACACCAGGGCAAACGATTTCCGTGATCATACGGATCATGCGCACAATGGTGTGTACCTGCGGCAGATTTCTGCAGTCTGTTCCCAGCTGCTTCCAGATATAGGGAACCGCATCGATTCTGACGATATCAATTCCCTGATTGACCAGATACAGCATATTATAGACCATCTCGTTAAAAACCACCGGGTTGGAATAGTTTAAGTCCCACTGATAGGGATAAAAGGACGTCATAACATATTTTTGGCACTCGTCCCGCCAGGTGAAATTGCCGGGTGCCGTTGTCGGAAATACCTGGGGCACGGTTTTTTCAAACTCCTGCGGAATGTCTGGTGTATCATAGAAGAAATACCGATCCTGATATTCCTTTTCCCCTGCCAGCGCGCGCTTTGCCCACTCATGATCTTCCGATGTGTGGTTCATTACAAAGTCCATGCACACGCTCATCTTTTTCTCATGGCAGGCGCTGCACAGAGAAGCCAACTCCTCCATCGTACCCAGGGCCGGCTGCACCTTCCGGTAATCTGCTACCGCATAGCCTCCATCACTTTTTCCCTTCGGGGTATCCAAAAACGGCATCAGATGCAGGTAGTTTACGTTGCATGCTTCCAGGTAAGGCAGCTTTTTCTTCACACCCTTCAAATTGCCGGCAAAAGCATCGATATACAGCATCATACCAAGCATATCCTGGCGGCTGTACCATGCAGGCTCCTGTTCCCGCTCCCGGTCCAGCTTCTTTTCTGATTCCGGGCGATCCTGATACCATGCTTCCATCTGTTCACATAACTGGGTAAACATATCCTCTCTTCCCGGATATAATTCGCAGTACAGCCATTTGAGCTCATCCAAATGGCGCTGCAGTCTTCTCTGATATTCCTGCGCTGTTTTCATGTTTTTTCCTCTCCTTTTGCCGCGCGGCGGGCACAGCAGATTTTATTTCAATTTCGAACGCGGATGTCACAGCGCCCCCGCCAGCGTTGTGCTGCGATTTTTATTCCACTTCAACTACCGCATTCTGTCCGTTTAGCTCAAGCAAATACAGGCAATCCTTTTTCTCCACCTGCGCTGTTACATCCTCTCCGTTGCAAAGCACGCGCTTTACAGGCTCTTTGGATAAAAATCCGACGGTCTTTCCGCCACAGATTTCGCCCATTAGCCTGCCGCCGATCTCATGCATCCACAGTACTGCATCAAAGCTGATGTATTTATCCACAAGTCCCACAAAGGTTTTCCCCTCTGTGTCCTCCACAAACAAAAACCAGGTAAAGTCTCCCGCTGCAAGGCGGTATTCTCTGCCTTCTTCTGCACTGCAGGCCGCAGCAGTCTGATTACGACAATCATAAATCCAGCAGTTTTTTCCGGAAAGCTCTGGAATATCCGATGCACCGATCCGATAGGTCTGTTCCTGATGGGTCAGATTATAAACGGCAATCACTCCGCCGATCTTACCATTTGCATATGCTCCGACATTTGTCAGCTTCAGCACGCCATCTTTTCTGGGATCACGAAACATACAATCCTGTGTCGGTCTTGCCGCCCGTAAAAGCTGCGGCAGCCTTCCGTCCGCATAGCAGAGAGGTGCTGCAACCTCCGGGGCTGTTTCTCCTATCCGATCGCTGAAATACACCGGTCCTCCGCTGATCGCACGCAGCAGGCTGTGGCGCAGACCATCCTCATGACTTGTCCAGAACATATCCCAGTCGCATACATACAGCTCGCCCTGGTAGGGTGTATTGTATGCATTCTGGAGCAAATGCTCTGCAAATCCATCCTCCCGTTTTGGTACAAAATCATCGCTGTTTCGTGCAACCGCTGTCTGAGGACGGGAAAACATGTTCTCTGCTGCCATTCCCATACAGTTGATCACTGCACCGTCAAAATACGCTGCCGCGCCCTCCAGCGCCCCGTGCATTCCCCGCGTCGCTGTCATCAGTGGAAGATCATTTTCAAAATAATTATGTACGGCGCTCTGTCCGTCCACTTTGGAAAAGCTGATGCCCTCCCGCTTCAGATATTCATACCAATCCCGGTAAAAGCCGTAGCCCTTGGCTGCATCCGGCCACGGGATCAGCTTTCCAGGTGCATTTTGATATAAATGCTCCTGCTCTTTTGCTGCAAGGTCGCTTCCCGGCTCGATTCCGCCCCAGTAGCCGCCAAGCGCATGCCAGACACCAAACCAGTCCACCTGTGTATCCCGCTTTATATCACGGATCATCTGAGCAAATCCATTGGGGAACTTTTCTTTTTCGGGCGCAAGGTCATAGAGTGCGTCTCCATGCACCGACAGCCAGCCGTCATCCATCAGCATCCAGCGCACCGGCACATTTTTTTCCGCAAATTCTCTGCCCTTTGCGCGAACCTTTTCTTCACTGATCTCCGTATAAAATGCATCCCAGCTGCACCAGCCAAGATATTTCAGCATCTCCGGCATATTCCGTTCCTCTTTCAAACGGATTCCGTGATACTCTGCCGCCCAGGCCATACACGCATGAACCGCTTCCTGCAGACTGTCCGCCTCCGCATATGCATAAACAGGCTCGTCCAGTTTGCTGATTCCGCCCTTGCAGGCGCTCATTCCGAAAATAAGCGTATTCTCTCTTCCGGGCTTCACCTGGGTCTTAAACTGTTTTCCCGGCATTGGAAGCAGGAAAAAGTATCCGTTTCTCAGCTTTCCGTAAATCGCCTGTGTCAGCTCCGGGATTTCCGAAAAGTCATTGATAAATGCCGGTCTTGTCCACCAGTCGTTTAAAAGATACATTGCGGTCATCGCCTCCGGCCGGATATCCGTTTCCACTTCCAAAATAACCGGAAGCTCTTCCTCCAGATTATCACTTCTCCGGCAGCCATCCTGCTCAATTTCCAGCTTCAGCCAGCCGGATCTGACCTTTTTTTCTGTTCTATAGATAAATTCCGCTGTCACATTGTCCTGCTTTTCCAGAATAACCCGCAAAGCTTCTCCATTATCTTCCCGGAAAAGGGGTAAAAGCACCTGCTCCGGTTTTCTCTGTCTGTGCAGCCGCAGGACGATATTATTTTTTCTCTGCATAAGTTCCTCACCTTCTGCCGTTGTACCGGCTTCTTCTGTTATGCTTCTTCTGCGATCAGAACCTCATACGGGCGCAGACGCACCGTATTACCTGTAAAAGCAGCTTCCTTATAGTTGTCTGCAAGCACCTGTCCGGGCGCAGCCACCAGAGTCAACTCGCGTTCTTCCGGCTGCATGTTGCACAGTACGAGCAACGTTTTGCCTTCAAAGCTTCTTCGATACGCGATCAGATTTTTCTCCTCCCGATAAGCCGGTGCAAAGGTGCCTTCGCTGATCAGCTCTGACCATTGGGAATGCAGACGCAGCCCGATCATCTTCTTATACCATGTAAGCACGGAATCCTCGTCTCTCTCTTCCTGTGCTGCGTTCAGCCCTGTATAGTTGGGATTTACCTTTAACCAGGGTTTTCCTGTTGTAAATCCGGCATTTTCTGTATCATCCCATTGAAACGGTGTCCGCGCATTGTCCCGGCTTTCCAGCTGAACCAGACGCAGCGCTTCCTCCGGTGAAAATCCATCTGCCAGTGCGCGGTTATATTGATTGTGGGTCGATACATCATTGTAATCGTCCATCGACGCATACGCACAGTTTCTCATGCCGATCTCCTGCCCCTGATAGACATACGGCGTGCCCCGCAGCAGCAGATACATTGATGCGAGCATCGTTGCCCCATAATAATTTCTTCCCTCCCGGGGCAGATAATGGTCGATCGATCTGGGCTGATCGTGATTTTCTGTGCAAACACCAAACCATCCCCTGTCTCCTGCCATTTCGTGACTGGAAAACAGCTCTCTTTTCAGATCCTCCGGCGTCCACTCCTGTCGGTCATACCAGAAATAGTTCGGTCCCTTCAATTCCAGCTGGCACCAGGAGAACTCAAACACCATAGAAAATACACCATCTTCTAAGGAAATAAACGAAAGCAGCGTCTCCGGAGTCAGACCGGCTGTCTCGCCGACTGTCAGTGTTTCTCTTCTTCCGTATGTCCGATCTCTGAACTCCCGCAGCAGTGCTTCGATTCCGGGCTGATTCAGTGCGCCGTGCGCAACGGATACCAGACCATCTTCTCCGTCTGCAGGATAAGAGGGCAATCCCGCTTCTTTTTTCAAATAGGTGATGGCATCCAGCCGGAAGCCCCCGATGCCCTTATCCAGCCACCAGTTGACCATCTTATAGATTTCTTCCCGCAGCTCTTTATTTTCCCAGTTTAAATCGGGCTGTTTCTTCGTAAAAATGTGCAGGTAGTAATAGTCCGTTCCCTCGATCGGCTCCCACGCGCTTCCGCCGAAGATGGACCTCCAGTTGTTCGGTGCTTTGCCGTCGATTCCTTTTTTGATATAAAAATACTTGCCGTAAGGTCCTTCCGGATCTGCTTTTGCTTTTTGAAACCACTTATGCTCGTCGGAGCAGTGATTGACCACCAGATCCATGATGATACGGATGCCGCGTTTCTTCGCTTCTGCGATCAGCTCATCCATGTCCTCGTCCGTTCCAAAGGCTTCATCTATATGATAATAATCTGCAATATCGTAACCGTTATCGTCCATCGGGGATTTATAAACCGGACAGAGCCAGATCACATTTGCCCCGAGGTCACGGATATAGTCCAATTTTTCAATAATACCGCGCAGATCGCCGATCCCATCCCCATTCGCATCATAAAAGCTGCGGGGGTAAATCTGATAAACGACTGCCTTTTTCCACCACTTTTCTTTTTCCATGAGCAAAATTCCCTTTTCCTGATAAGATGATGTCGGGATCAAAAGCCTCGACCTTGATGCCTGCAGAAAGCCTGCTGTCTTACTGCTTCCCTAATACAAAATACAACGAAAACCCGCACAAGGCGGGTTTTCGCAATTGCCGGCAGACACTCGGCAGCTATGAGGTTTTCTCATCATCCGACACTGCCAGTCTGTTTACATCTTAACGGCACCTTCTGCCACACCTGCCACGATATACTTCTGCAGGAAAATATAAAGAATGACAATCGGGATGATCGTTACCAGCACAGCCGGGAAGATCAGCTCCCACGGGTTACCGTACTGACCTGATGTCAGCTTGGCGAAGTATAACTCCAGCGTCAGGGTTTTCACTCCGTTGCTGTTACCGATTACCAGGAAAGGAAGCAGATAGTCGTTCCAGATCCACATACCGTTTAATACGATAACAGTAACTGTAGTTCCCTTTAACAGCGGGAATACTACTTTAAAGAACATCTGAAAAATGTTGGCTCCGTCAATGATCGCCGCTTCCTCCAGAGACTGGGGAACGCTCTTGATAAAGCCATGATACAGAAATACTGACATACTCAGTCCAAAACCGCCGTACATGAAGATCAGTCCGGAGATGTTCTTGAGTCCTATTTTCTCAAAGAGATCCAGCAAAGGATACATCAGAGACTGGAAGGGGATCAGCATTGCTGCGGTAAATCCAAGATAAAGTACAGTACCCAGGATGCTCTTGCTTCTTACCATTACCCATGCTGCCAGAGAAGAAACCATAACCAGAAGCAGCACAGAAATGAAGGTGATCACAAAGGTGATCCAGATGGCGCGGAAGAAATGGATCTGCTGCGCCGCACTGATAATATACTGAAAGCTCCAGGAAGAAGGCGCGCTGACCGGTGAATCCACGATCTCATTGTTGGATTTGAAGGAATTGAAGATCAGGAAAACCAGCGGAGCCAGTGTATAAATCGCAACGAGGGCCAAAATCGCGTGCATCAAGGCCTGACCTGTTTTATGACGTCCCTGCATGCTCATTACAGCTCCACCTCCTTCTTAGATGTAATGGAAACCTGAACCAGGGTTACAGCTGCGATCAGCACAAAGAAGATAACAGCCTGTGCCTGTGCAAGACCGTAGTCCGGGGGAGAACCGTCACGGGTTGTATACAGGATCTGCATCGCCAGCATTCTGGTACTGAAGTTACCGTCTGTCAACGCTACGTTCTGATCCAACAGCATGAAGCATTTGGACAGTGTCAGGAAAAATACGATAGTAAAGGATGGCATCAGCATCGGAACCGTGATGCTCTTAAATCTCTGCCAGGTACCTGCTCCGTCAATCGCCGCCGCTTCCGACAGATCCTTCGGAATATTATTCAAACCGGTGGTATAGATGATCATCATATAACCGGCCATCTGCCATGTGATCAGCATTACCAGGGCAAACAGCGCCTTGGTGTTGTCCTGCGTCATGTTGCACAGCGCAGGAATGGAAATGATTCCGTCTTCTCCGAATAGAATCTTGGAAAAAACGATTTCAAAAATGAACTGCCAGATATAGCCCAGTGCCAGGCCACCTAACAGGTTAGGCAGAAAGTAGATCGTGCGGTATGCCGCAGCGCCTTTGTTCAGGCTGGTTGCCAGAAGCGCCATTGCAAGGGATACCACGTTGATCGCTACAACTGCCACAAGCGTTACCTTAATGGTATATACAAACGCATCAAGGAATTTTTTGGTTTTAAATGCCTTAACATAGTTGTCGAAGCCAACAAACGCTTCCCAGAAATGATCACCGCCTGCAAAGTAGGTACCTCTCCAGGCTGTAAAGGAATAAATGACACCCATGATGAACGGGATCACAATTACCATAACAAACAAAATCAGGGCCGGAAGCGCTAACGGTACAAATCTTTTTTTATAATATCTGTCCATTACGTCTCTCCTTGTCTTTTCTTTTCCCCTGTCGTTTTCCGGCTTTGCCGGAAAGAGGAGGCTGCCGCAGCCCATGTCGCATGTTTGCGGCAGCCGGAAAATCCTGTTTTACAAAATTCTGTTTCGTTCTGTCACTTTTTATATGGCTCGGTCGAGATTATTCCAGACCAGCCATTTCAGCCCAGCTGCTGATGGCATAATCTGCGATATCGCTGTAAGCGGTTTCAGGCCATTCTGCAGTATTTACATAGTTCTCCATCATCTGCAGACCGAAGTTATCGGTAGCCCAGCCCTTAGGAGCGCCTGCGTATGCGTTGGTCAGAGTCTTATCCGCAGCCATGTAGGAGATAATGGAATCGCCCAGGCTGTAGCCAGCGGAGGTTGTTGCAGGATCAGCGTTGTAAGGGATGAAGGACATTTCTTCCACAACGAACTTCTGACCTGCTTCAGTGGTGTTCAGCCATACAAGGAACTCTTCTGCCAGTTCTTTTTCTTCATCAGAAACCTTGTCGTTGATGCAGTAGTAGTTCGGTACGAATACCGGAATGGACTCAAGCATATGCTCAACTGTCAGACCTTCTACCTTGATGTCATCCTGTGTGAAGGGCATCTTAATGGGCAGGAAGGTCAGGGTATCAACGATGTCAGCATTTGCTTTCTTGATGTTCTCGTATGCCCAGTTGCCCTGCTTTAAGAAGATTGCCTTGCTGTTTGCGAAGGTTGCAACAGAAGGATCATAGCCATTGGTAGTTGCATTGATCAGTTCCGGTCCTCTGGGGGTTGTTGCATTGGCGGTCTTTAAATCCAGAGCCTTTGCATAAGCTTCGAATGCACCCTTGCCAGCCTGCAGCTGTTCCAGAGTAGCTTCGCCGGCTGCCTTGGAATCCGGGAAGATCGCGTCTACTGCAATGTTAACGAAGTGGTCACCATAGGTCCATTTTTCGGAGCCTGCTACAGAGAATACGCCTTCCAGAGTAGCTGCCTTGCCGGTCTTCTCTGCTGCCAGTGCGAATTCCTGACCGCTTAAGGTAACGCTTCCTGCTGTGCCTTCTTTGATGTAGCTCTGCAGAGTCAGAACCATCTGCTCAAACTCGTCATAGGTTGCTGTCTTGAATGCTTCAAGGAAAGCGTCTACCTGATCTTCACCAAACAGAGCTGCCAGCATCTCTTTATCTACAATGTAGCCATAGCCTTCTACGTTATAAGGAATACCGTAATTTGCAGTGCCGTCTGTCAGGTTGAAGTTCTCCGGAATATCAGCTACCAGCTGCTTGAACTCTTCATTGGTTGCCTTGGAAAGATCCATTGCAAATCCGCCCTCTGTCCATTCAACCAGAGATTCGGAGTTCATGCAGGAGAAGATCGCCGGCTTGTTCTTGGAGTTCATTTCGGTACGAAGTGTGTCATCACTGTTAACGCCGGAACCCAGGGAGAATACCTTAACCGTAACACCCTTTTCCTCGCCGAAGGCCTCTGCTGCAGCTGCCATAGCGTCTGCGTTCTCACCCTTGTTGTTAAAGATGTACAGGTCGTAATCAGCGGAACCTGTAGAGGTGGAAGCTGTGTCTGCGCTGCCTGTGCTGGAAGAGGAGCTTCCGCAGCCTGCCAGTGCACTCACTGCCAGCATGCCTGCCAGTGCAAGGGATAACCATTTTTTACCTTTCATTTCATAATCCTCCTTGTTTCTTTATGGATTCTGAGAAGCTGTGGTTTGTAGAAGTTGTCCTGTAAAACCGCTGCATCCTTGAATCCTTTTAGAGCTCTTGCCTAATGTACTGAGCTCTTGTTTCCTGATGAGGTCATCATAGCACCGTCCTATATGTATGTCAACCGGTAACATGTGCATCTTTTATACTTTTGTCCCTTTTTACAAAATTAAAATGCAATATTTGTACAGTTTCACGAAATCCTTTTCTATTATTGACCACGCAAAAACACTAATTCAGGTCTATTTATGTCACTTTTCTCATTATGTGGTATATCAAACATATTTCCGCAATACATATTGTGTTACCGACGACATACGATACCAGGGTCACAAAGTCTTTTGACCACAGGAGCTTGCTCATAGGTGGGCAAAAAACTTTGTGACCCGCCCCGATAGGAGCATAAAAGGGGGATGCAATCCCACGATATGCGACTATCGGGCAGGATTGTGGGAGTGCGCAGCACGGAACAATCCTGCAGGTATCAACACCAGGGGCCCCGGAACGTGAAAACGCCGGAGCTTTTACGCTCCGGCGTTTTCTTATACCAGTTCCCATTATCATTTCGTCTTCAAAACCGTAGTCCCGCGCTGCACCAGCCGTACCGGCAGTACAATCTTCTGAGGGACAGACTCATTCTTCAGGCTTTTCGTAATATACTCCACACACAATTCTGCCATTTCCTCCACCGGCTGATGGATCGTCGTGATCTGGGGTGTTGTAACCGTCGATATCATCACGTCGTCGAAGCCGACCAGCTGGATATCCTCCGGCACGCGTTTGTCCATCTGTGCGCCTACCTGGATCACCTGAGAGGCGATCAGATCACTGCTGGCAAAAATTCCATCCACATCCGGAAACTCCTGCAGTGCCCTGCGGATAAAGTCTTCATAATGCATGGAGCCGTACTGCAGTCTGTCGCTCACCAATATCCGATATGGAATTCCCGCCCTTTTACAGACATCAGCAAATCCATCCGCACGCCGGTCCGCGGGCATATCCTTACCGGCGACGCCGCCGAAATGTAAAAGATTCTTACAGCCGCATTCAATCAGATGCTCTGCTGCCAGCTTGCCGCCCTGATAGTTGTCACACTGTACGGAAATCGTATCATCGTCCCCTCCCCGCTCCAGATTCACAACCGGGATGTTCATTTTGCGAAATTCCCGTGTCTGAACATATTTGCTGCACAGCACAATGCCCGCCACACGGTTTGATATGCACATATCCAGATAATCCTGTTCCTTTTCCGGCTGCTCCTTTGAATTACACAAAAGCAGCTTAAAGCCCTTTTCCGCTGCCGAGGATTCTATATTACTGATCACCTTTGTAAAAAAAGGATGCGAAATATGCGGCACGATCAGCCCGATCGTATTGGTATACTGTTTGGAGAATGCACGTGCCAGCTCATTTGGCTGATAGTGCATTTCTTCCATTGCTGCATATACCTTTTTCCGCGTCCCTTCACTGATATATCCCCTGTTGTTTATAACACGGGATACTGTTGTTGCCGTTACACCCGCCCTCTGGGCGATATCCTTTAAGGTTGCCATTTTCTGTCTCTACACTCCATTTCAAATCAGGAATATTCCTCTCCCACTAGTATTATAAATATTATTTCATAAAATATCAACCGGTAACATATTTCCGTTACAGTTCACTCGTACCCTTCTGAGTTCAGATTCCGTGCTTGCACGAAAATCTGAGTTAAGAAGGGTACGAGTGAACTGTAATATATTCCCAGAGTACAGATTCCTTTACAGCGCCCGCGTCGATTCCTGTTCCAGCAATTCTCCCGGAAAAATCTTATGCTGATGGCTGCTTTTGCCATCCAGCAGATCAAACAGATGATGGACAGATTCTTCTGCAATTTCCTGGATCGGCTGACGGATCGTCGTCAGGGTCGGATTGTAATAGCTGCACAGCTCAATTCCGTCAAAGCCCGCAACAGAATAATCCTGTGGGATCCGTTTCCCCGCCTCTGCGATCGCCCGACAGGCTCCCACTGCCATCGTATCTGAAAAAGCAAACACTGCCGTAAACTCTTTTCCTTCATCCAGCAGCTGTCGGGTCAGAACATAACCGTTTTCCATACTGTAGGACGGAAGCTTCGGATTCATATAGCAGATCAGTCCCTCATCCGGCTCGATTCCCTGTTCCCGAAGTGCCCGCAAATATCCCATCAGACGCATCCGACCGATGCTGACATCTTCTTTTCCCGCAGCGAGCACCGCGATTTTGCGGTGTCCCAGTCGAATCAGGTAATCTGTCATCCGATATCCTTCTTTTTCATCGTCAACAGACAAGGTGGAGTAATTATCGTGCTGGATTCCGTCCGGTCCTTCTCCGACTGTTGAGAGAATAAACGGTATCCGCAGCTTACTCAGCTTTTCTTCTGAATGAACAAAATGTCCCCCAAGAAAGATCAGACCTGCCAGACGTTTTTCCTTTACCAGCTCCAACGCCACATCAACCTCATCCTCATCCGATTCAACGTGCCGGATCACCATGGAATACTTTTTCTTTTTGATCTCATCCTCCATGATCTTGATCGCTCCGGCAAAAAACGGGTTTGTTAATCCCTTCACAAGCACAGCGATACACTTTCCGTCCGTCCGCTTCAGATACCGCGCACTGTTATTCGGAATATACCCATACTTCTGAATGATGCTCATTACCTTCTGCTTCGTTTCAGGATTGATATCCGGATGGTTATTGATCGCCCGGGATACTGTGCTTACTCCAACGCCGCACATCCGTGCAATATCTTTAATTGTGATCTCTTCTATCTCTCTGTTTTCCTGCTCCATTGCTTCTCTGCCCTACCATACTTATTGTTTCGACCGCAATTTTCAAAATTTCGCGTTTCCTCCGACATTTTATAGGAAAACCCCCGTAAAGTCAAAACAATCACAAAATTATCACAAAATTATAAAAAGCCGCCCGGCTGTTTGCAGTAGCCGAACGGCTTTATTCTTTTTTCTAAATATGTATTTTTATTCCGGTACGCAGCTCATCCTTTTACAGCACCAGCTACAACGCCCTCGATGATGTACTTCTGGCATGCCAGATAAAATACAATGATCGGAATGATGGCAAGCACCAGGACGCCCATCATCGCACCCATGTCGACAGAGCCATATCCGCCCTTCAGATACTGAACTGCGATGGGAACTGTTTTATACTTCGTCATATCCAGTACAAGATACGGAAGCAGATAGTCGTTCCAGATCCACATCGTCTGCAGGATTGCAACCGTAATACAGGTTGGCTTCATAATTGGCATAACAATTCCGAAAAAGGTCTGCAGCGGCGTACAACCATCGATCATCGCAGCCTCTTCAATTTCCAGCGGGATGCTCTTTACAAAACCGCAGAACATAAAGACGGAAAGCCCTGCGCCAAATCCCAGATATACAATGACGATACCAAGCGGATTATTTAATTTCAGCATATCCGCAATCTTGGACAGGGTAAACATTACCATCTGGAACGGAACGATCATCGAAAACAGACACAGAAAATACAGCGCAGTTGTAAAACGATTCTTTACACGGCTGATATACCACGCACACATGGAGGTACACAGGATGATCACGCCAACAGACAGCACCGTAATAAAGAGAGAGGTAAAGAACGCGTCAATAAAGCCGGTTCTCTGGATTCCCTTGATATAGTTTTCGATGCCGACAAACATCTTGTCCGTCGGAATGGCAAAGGGTTTCTTACTGATATAAGCCTTCTTTTTAAAAGAGTTAATCACAACCAGCGCGATCGGAAATACATAGGCAATAGAAATCAGGGTAAAGACCAGCGTAAAGATCCAGCCATGCTTTGCTTTTCTCACATTCATTACTGCTGTACCTCCTTTCTACGTGTCAGCCAGTTCTGCGTCAATGCGATCGCTGCTACCAGCAGGAAGAATACGACCGCTTTCGCCTGACCGACGCCCTCCCAGCCGGTACGTCCATAAAATGTACGGAAAATATTCAGCGCCAGCAGCTCGGACATGTTGGAGGGCTCGCCGTTTGTCAACGCCAGGTTCTGGTCGAACAGCTTAAACGAATTGGTCAGGGTCAGGAATGTACAGATCGTAATGGAGGGCATTACCATCGGAATTGTCACGTTTTTCAAAATCTGTCCGGAGGTCGCACCGTCAATCTTTGCAGCCTCGATCAGATCCCCGGGGATATTCTGAATTCCGGCAATGTAAATGATCATCATATAGCCGATCTGCTGCCAGCACATCAGAATAACCAGTCCCCAGAAGCCATAGACGGAGGAATAGGTCAGTGTCCGGTTCATGTACAGCAGTACACCATTTAACAGAAGCTGCCAGATATAACCCAGGATGATACCACCGATCAGGTTCGGCATAAAAAATACTGTCCGGAAGATATTTGTCCCCCGAAATCCCTTTGTCAAAAGCAGCGCTACCGCAAATGCAAGCACATTGATCAGCACAACCGTCACAACTGTGAAAAGTGCTGTATACCACAGAGCGTGTACAAATGAAGCATCTGTAAAAATTTTAAGATAGTTTGAAAAACCGATAAACTTTGCATCTGTTACCGTCGTGAACTTGCAGAAGGACAAATATACACCCATCGCAAAAGGCGCAATAAATCCAAGGATAAATGCAAGAAATGTGGGCAGAACAAAAATCGGCCAATACCGTCTGATTGCTTTCTCCATAATTTCCTCTCATTCTGCCGCTTTCGTGTTCTCTGCATCCGCACAGGCGGCATTGTTTCAAAACATCTGTAATTACCGCACGTGAAGCAAAAATCCCGTGCGTGAAAGGGAAAGGGCGGGCACATAGCCCGCCCTCTGATTATGATCCTCTTTGTTTGCCTGCATACTGAGCTTTGATGCAGGGCTCTTATACAGCTGAATTATTCCGCGTGTGCTGCGTCATATTCTGTCTTCCAGCCATCTACGAATGCGGTTACAACAGCATCCCAGTCGCCGGTGCCCTGAGCATACTCAAGCAGTGCGCTGCCGACGCCGTTTTTCCACTCTTCAGAAGGCATTGTGGTGAAGTTCCATGATACAGGTGTCTTACCAGCTTTGGTGTACTCATCATTTGCAAGTACCAGCGGGTTCTGAGACTGATAACCGTCTTCAAAGGTCTTGAAAGGTGTTACAAAGCCCATGGTGTTTGCCAGAGCGTCACGACCGGTATCGCTGGTTACAACCCATTCCATGAAGTCCAGAGTTGCCTGGATATCAGCAGGATCTGCATTCTTGTTTACACACCAGTAGTTCTCGGAACCGGTGCACAGGCCCTGATTTTCTTCGCCTTCTGCGCCAATATAGATAGGAAGCATGCCAAGATCTTCATCTGCTACTTCGTTATCCTTGATGTCGTTGTAAGCCCAGGTACCATTCTGATAGAAGACAGCTTCGCCAAGTGCAAATTCGCTGGCAGCATCTTCACCAGTCTTACCGGACAGCAGAGCCGGATCACAGGTAGAATCTGTGATGTAAAGATCGAAGATCTGTTTGTAGTTGTCCAGATAGGTTCCCTTGATAGCAGGAGAAGAGGTAATTCCGTCTGCCTTATATTCATAGTACAGAGGCAGGTTTGCCAGATGTGTCTTAAATCTCCAGTCAGAGGAGGAATCAAAACCGGCTGAAGCGAATGCACCTTCTACGCCAAGGTCATCCTTGTGAGCCTGAATGCCATCTGCAACTTTCTTCAATGCTTCGAAGTTGTTCAGCTCATCGATGGATTTGATCTCTGCATCATCCAATGCAAAATAGTCATTTAACAGTGCCTTGTTGTAGATCAGACCATATGTTTCAATTACATATGCAATACCCTGAACAGCGTCGCCATCCTTTAACACATAATCGTCTGACAATACGTTCTTATAAACCTCGCTGTCCTTTAAGTCATAGCAATAATCCTTCCAGGAAGCAAGACCAACGGGACCATTTACCTGAAACAGGGTAGGTGCTTCTGTCTTTGCCATTTCGGACTTCAGAGTAGATTCATAGGTTCCGCTTGCTGCGGTTACAACAGTTACCGGCACACCGGTTTCAGCGGTGTACTCTGCTGCAAGATCTACCCAGTCATCTGCCTGCTCGGGTTTGAAGTTTAAGTAATAAACCTTGCCTTCGCCTGTGGCAGCAGCTTCTTTTGTATCAGTCTCTGCCTCGGTATCTGCAGCCTCGGTCTTTTCCTCAGTTGCTTTCGTTTCTGCCGGAGCAGCTCCGGTATCTGCGGCAGTGCTTCCGCAGCCTGCAAGCATCGTTGTTGCCATTGCCGCACTCAGTAATACACTGATCAGTTTCTTTTTCATAGCTCTACCTCTCTTTTTTATTGGTGACAGGCGCTTTTCTCAGCGCAATTCCTGTCTGTTGTTGTCCCGGTAATGCTCCCGGGAACGCTTCCGGAAACGTTTCCGGCTGCTATGGTTGTATATTACCACGAGGTACACCATGCGGCAATATCAATTTATTCAGATTGCATGTTTGTTTTTTAAGAACTTGTATATTCTATACAAATTGCATATTTTTTCATCGAAGTGCCTGTGTGATTCCCTTCACCGACGACAAATACTCCATTGGAGACATTCCCATTTCTTTTTTAAACTGTCTGGAAAAATACTGTACTGATCCATAGGACAGACGTGCAGCAATTTCTGTGATGTTGCAATTTTCTTCCCGCATCATTTCCCGTGCACGCCGGATCTTCATTCTGCTGAAATATTCCATTGGTCCGCATCCGAACTCCTTATGGAAAAGATGCTGTAGCGTAGACCGGCTCATATAAAAAACATCACAGAGTGTATTCATATCGATTTGCTCCTGAACATGCTCCTGCATATAGTGGACGACCTGAATCAGTCGGGAACTTTTCAGATGTGCTGTCTCTTCCGTCAGCTCAAACCGTTTGGAATCGTCCGCCTTTTCTTCCCGCTCCCTGCGCAGCGTCAGCAAAAACAGCTCCAGATTCAGCAAAATCATCTGCTGCGCGCCGTAGGGCGCATCCTCCCGAAGTCCTACCTGCTCGATCCAGGGAATATTGATCGGTGTGCTGAGTGCCTCTCTGGCAGCGCTGACCAGTGCAGATAAAATCAGGCGTTCTTTCTCATTTAAAGTAAATGCTTTTTTTCGAAAAAAATCTACTCCCGGGCTGTCCGTCACAAAAGAAACCGCTACCAGATTGATCGCCGACTTTCCAACCGCCCGAAACGCATGAAATTCGTTTGGTTCATGGAACACGATATCCCCGGCTCCCATCTGCAGCTCCCGATCCCCTGCGCGTACAAGAATATTTCCTTTGTCTACATATAAAAATTCCCAGAAATCATGACTTTCTCCCTTAAAAGCGAAATCCTTCATATATTCAAAATAATGTATTGTAACAATCGCAGGGATCGTAATTTCCCGTTTCAGCTGCGTTTTCACATATGTCATTTACTCATCATCTCCATCTGTCTGCCACCATCTATAGCTCTCATCCTGCCATGCCTATTTTATCAAAAGTTGTCGGATTGTACAACAATACTGCACAAAAGGTCAACACAGCAACACCCATATGAAATATAATGAACCCAGCTGTATAGCGTATTTTTACACATGTATTATACAATTACTTCCCTACAGGAATGTGCGAACGTGTTAAAGGAGCAGTTGCTTTATGAAAACAATTTCTGCCGGAGAGCTTACTGTTTTATTAAATGAAGAAACGCTTTCGGTCACCGTCAGACACAAACATGCTGAATGGTCGACTCTGGATGGATTTATTCCTGTCCTGCAGTGCAAGGAAGGAATCTTCCCCTTTACTTCTGCCGCTTCTGTTTCCCATGAACTTTTTAAAACAGGCGTCGGCACCGGCATCCGCAGCACCTTTTCCGGTTTTTGCGGCACTTCTTATACATTTGAAACTCTGATCTGGATAGAACAGACGACCGAAGATGTCCGTTTCGAATGGCTTCCGGTCACGGAGGACGGTCTTTGTGTAGAAAAGGTTTTCTGGCCCGGTGAATTTTCCTTTGAAACGCCCTCCAAAAACTGGTATACTGTTCTGACAACCGGTCAGGGACTGTTGGTACCCAACACCTGGGAGACACCGCTCTCCCCGCTTCCGTTCAACGGATTTTTCGAAACCTCCGGCGGCTACATGCCGTGGTTTGGCCAGGTAAAGGACCGCGACGGTTACATCGCGATCTGCGAAACGCCCTGGAATGCCGGCTATACGGCAGACCATCCGGCAAACGGCCCTTACACCCATGTAAGCGTTTACTACGAACCCAGCCTTGGTAAAATGGATTACCGCCGTGTTCTCCGTTATACATTCGTTTCTGACTGCGATTACAACGATCTCTGTAAAGTATATCGCCGTTATGTCAGAGAAAAAGGACATCTGCGCACGCTCGCTGAAAAAGCTGCACAGAACCCTTCCGTAAACGATCTGATCGGATGCAAATTTATGCACACCGGCATTAAGACAGTCGTACAGCCGGAATCCGATTTTTACGATCCCGCCAATCCGGACAAAAACAACCACCTGACACCTTTCTCCGTCAGAACAGAGCAGATCCGCCAGATTCACGATCTCGGCGTCGATAAACTTTATCTGCATCTGGATGGCTGGGCACAGCCCGGATATGACAATCAGCATCCCGATTATTCCCCCGCATGTAAAGAAGCAGGCGGCTGGGAAGGGATGAAAGAGCTTGCCGATACGATGCACAGGTTCGGTTACATGTTCGGAATTCACGATCAGTACCGCGACTTCTACGAGGCAGCTCCCAGTTTTGACGAAAATTACGCCTGCCGTTTCACAGACGGCACGATTCCGAGACACAGCCGTTGGGCTGGCGGACCGCAGTCTTATCTGTGCGCCTCCCAGGCTCCCTACTATGTAAAACGGAACTTTTCTAAAATCGCTCAGAACGGTATTTTCTTAGACGGTGCTTACTTAGACGTCTTTACCTGCAATGAGGGCGATGAATGTAACAATCCGGAACACCGTATGACACGGCGCGACTGCTACGAATACCGCGGACAGTGCTTCTCCTGGCTGCTTTCGCAGGGCATCTTATCCAGCTCTGAAGAAGTCAGCGACTGGGCAATCCAGAGCCTGGTATTTTGTCATTACGCCCCGTACTCCTTTATGCTGAAAAAGCCCGGAACCCCCAAGGACGGCATCCCGGTTCCGCTGTTTAATCTTGTTTATCACGACTGCGTAATCCAGCCCTGGATGATGGACCGGCCGGAAGGCGCAGAGGATTATATGCTGTATGCTCTCATTAACGGCGGCGCTCCTTACCTGCTCCGCGATGGTGCTTACCCCAATACGGACGGCGCATTCGCCCAAGATGAAGCTCATATGCCGGAACTGATTGCACGCTGTCAGGTCGTATCCGATCTCCACAGCAGGATTGCAAAATGCGAGCTTATATCCCACCGCTTTGATCCGGACAACTGGAAAATTCAGGAATCCGTATTTGCAGACGGCACGAAGGTTACAGTCGACCTGGAAAAACAGACTTACACCATTTCTGCCTGATAAATAAATAGTTATATAGTTATTTTTCGAGGTCAAAGCGGGCTATGCTCTTTCACATCACAAGAAACGAAAGGGCACAGTCCGCTTTTTTCTACAACAACAGAGTACACCCTACGCGGACATTCTGTTGCCACTAATAGACACGGCCTGCCACAAAACACGGCAATCGCCCCCATAACGGAGGATTTGCATATCTTCAGAAAAAGAAGAAAAAGAGAAAGCGAGGACAATGGTATGAAAAACATGAAACGCATTGCAGCACTCGGTCTGTCTGCTGTTTTGGCAGCAACTGCCCTGGCAGGATGCGGAAGCTCTTCTTCCACATCTACAAGCACTGACAGCTCTGCATCCACAGGCGATACAGCAGCGGCAGATACCAGCGCTTCTACCGGCGACAAGGTAAAACTGACACTGGGCAGCTGGACATCCCAGCCTGAAGTTCTTCAGGATCTGATCGATGCTTATGAAGCTGAAAACCCTAATGTTGAAATCGACATCCAGATCACACCTTACAAGGGCGGCGAGTACTGGACCAAGCTGGAAGCATCTGCAGGCGGCGGCACCGCTCCTGACGTATTCTGGTTAAACGTTCTGCATATCGATTCCTATGCAGACGGCGGTATCCTGGCTGATATGACAGATGCAGTTGCTGCATCCGATATCAAAGACAACTTCCCGGAATCTCTGGTAAACAGCTTCGTTCGTGACGGCAAGAACTACGCTACTCCCAAGGACTTCGATACCAACGCTCTGTGGTACAACAAAGACCTGTTCGATCAGGCCGGCGTTGCATATCCTACAGACGATATGTCTTACGAAGACCTCGTTGCTCTGGCAACCGAATTAAAAGACAAGCTGCCTGACGGTATCTATCCGTTCGCTTGCCCTGTTGACTTCCAGACCTGGTATTATCAGACCGTTTATGCAAACGGCGGCTGGATCTTAAACGATGACAAGACGGAAACCGGTTACGCTGATCCCAAAACTCAGGAAGGTATTCAGTGCTGGATCGACATGATCGACGCTGGTCTGTCCCCGAACGCTTCTACTCTGGCTGAGACAGGTTCCGATGCTATGTTCGAAGCAGGTCAGATCGCTATGACCCTGGCTGGTTCTTATATGGTTGAAGAATATTCCGAAAACGAAATCATCAAAGACGTGATCGACTGTGTAGAAATGCCTACTTTCAACGGCATCGAAGACAACTGCATCAACGGTCTGGGCTATGCTGTATACGAAGGCTCCAAGAATAAAGACGAAGCCATCAAATTTGCGATCTGGCTTGCAAGCGCTGAAGCTCAGAAGCTTCAGGGCGAGTCCGGTTCCGTTATTTCCGCAAGATTTGATGCGCAGGATCTGTTTGCAAAAGCATATCCTCAGTATCATCTGGAAGCTTACACCAACCACTCTGATATTGCATATCCGCTGCCTGTCTGCATGAACGCAGCTGAGCTGTACGATATGGAAGCAACCTGGCTGACCAAGGCATATACCGGCGAGATGTCTCTTGCAGATGCCTGCGCTCAGTTAAAGACAGAAGCTGACGCTCTGTTGGCAAAATAATACCGGAATCTGCCTGCAGGGCTTCTTCGGAAGTCCTGCGGGTTTCCTGTATTTCCACAACAATAGAATGCGCGCTGATACGTACAGTCTATTGTCACGAATAATAAAGTAGGTGAAAATGATATGGCAGAGGTAAAAAAACAAAAGAAAATGCCCAGAAAAAAGGCCACCAAAAGACAGAAGATGGACTGGTTTGCGGCTTATGTATTCATTGCACCGGTTACCATCGGCCTGTTCGCGTTTTACATCTGGCCCTTTTTCCAGAATCTCTGGTTCAGCTTTAACGATGTAAACAAATTTAATGTGTCCCATTTTGTCGGTCTTGAAAACTACAAAAACATCCTCACAGATATGACAATCTGGCGTTCGTTCGGCAATACCTTAAAATACGTTGTCATTACCGTTCCCGTCGGACTGTTCTTTTCCATTGTGCTCGCGGCTCTGCTGAACGCCGGCATCAAAGGAAAATCTCTGTACCGTACCCTGTATTTCCTGCCCTCCGTTACCATGTCCGCAGCGGTTGCAATGGTATGGAAATGGGTATTCAACGAACAGATGGGCATCTTAAACAGTTTCATCAAAAAACTTGGCGGAACCGGGCATAACTGGCTGACCGATCCCCATACCGCATTGTACATGATCATGATCGTAGGCCTTTGGATGTCAGTCGGCTACAATATGATTATTTTGCTGGCAGGCATACAGGGAATCAGCAAGAGCTATTACGAAGCCGCTGCAATCGACGGCGCTACCGCTATCGACCAGTTCTTCCATATTACGATGCCCATGCTGACCCCTTCCATTTTCTTTGTTACCATTACCTCTATCATTGGCGGTTTCCAGGTATTTGATACGATCTACATGATGATCGGCAAAACCAACCCCGCTTATGATTCCGTCCAGACCATTGCCATGCTGTTCTACCGCAACGCATTTGACTACGGTTACAAGGGTTATGCTGCAGCTATCTCTATCCTGATCTTTGCGGCGATTATGGTCGTAACGATCATTCAGATGGTTGGTCAGAAAAAATGGGTCAACTACGATTGACGGGAGGCAGCAGAATATGAAGACAACACGTACCAAAACAATACACAAACGGATCAATACCGGGCATCTGATCGTTCATCTGGCTCTGCTTGCCGGTATTGTAGTCGTAGTATTCCCTTTTTTGTGGATGCTGCTGACTTCCTTTAAAACAACAGGAGAATCCTTAAAGATTCCACCCACCTTTTTCCCTGAAAAATGGACTCTGGAAGCTTATAAGACAATCACGTCTTCTACGATTCCCTTCGGCACCGTTTACCTGAACACCATCCTTTCCGCTGTCATTACTACAGTTGTACAGATCGTGTTCTGTTCCATGGCTGGATATGCCTTTGCGAGAATTGAGTTCCCGTTCAAAAACTTTATTTTCGTACTGCTGTTATCCGTCCTGATGGTTCCCGGACAGATTTTCCTGCTTCCCCAGTATCAGTTAATCCAGAAGATGGGACTGTTGAACACCCTCCCGGCACTGTTTCTTCCGAACCTGTTCAGTGCCTTCGGTACATTCCTGCTGCGGCAGTTCTTTATGTCCATGCCTCAGGAGCTGGAAGATGCCGCAATCGTAGATGGCTGTAACCGGTTCCAGATTTTCGGACGTATTATGGTTCCGTTAATCCAGCCCGGTATCGCAGCGCTGACCATCTTCACCTTCAAGTTCGCATGGAACGACTTCATGTGGCCTCTGATCGTCAACAACTCCATGGATAAGCTGATCTTAGGTCCTGCACTGTCCACTCTGCAGGGTCAGTACACGACACAGTACCCGATGCAGATGGCAGGCGCCGTATTAGCCGTTATCCCGCTGGTTGTAATCTTCTTCATCTTCCAGAAGCAGTTTATCGAAAGCGTGGCCACATCCGGCATCAAGGGTTAAATCCATATCGCACCCGCATAGACGGCTTAAATCAGCCCGTAGTGCTTTAACGCGTTTGCGATTCCGTCCTCCAGGACCGGCGTGGTCCGGTAGCTGCAATACGGCAGGATCGTTTTGGAGCAGACACCCATCGCAATGCTGTGAGGCACTGCCTTCAGCATCGGAATATCGTTTTCAGAGTCCCCAATGGCATAACAGTTGTCCTTGGGGATTCCCAGTTTTTTCTGTAAAATGTGGATCCCCTCCGCCTTGCTGCAGCCTGTCGGAACGATTTCCAGATAATGCTCTCCCTGGGGCACTGCAGTAAATTCGTCTCCGATAAAGCTTCTCAGCTTATCCACCGGATCATCCGGACGAAGCAGGCAGAAAAATTTATCAAACACCACATCACTGTCCTCTGGCCGCTCCGGCATATCCGGCACAGAGCAGTTCAGACTCTTAAAATTGGAAACCGAATTGCCCAGCTCCGGACTCATACAGCGGCTGTCATAATACACATGCTCCTCCGCTTCAAAAAATGTCGGGATGCCGAGTCTGCGCAGCTCATATACGATTTCCGTACATTTTTCATGCAAAATGCTGTGGCTAAACAACGTTTCTCCTTCATAATAAATATGTGTTCCGCAGCCACATACCAGGCCGTCAAATCCGATTTCGCGGATTCTCGGCTCAATGCTCACCAACGTCCGTCCCGTATTGATAAATGCCAGGTGTCCATTTTCGCGAAGTTTACGGATCGCCTCCACTGCACTCTGCGGGATCTGATGGGTCGGTCCATCGACCAGCGTTCCGTCAATGTCAAAAAATACAAGCTTTCTGTCTTTATTTTCCATCCTGTAAAACTCCTCCTTTTGTCAGGTATTCCCAAATTGCTTTCTGCTCTGCTTTTACCTGTCCCTGGATCATTGGATTTTTCCCGCCGCCGCGCCCGCAAAGTGCCTTGTTGAACGCCTTGCCAAACGCCGAAACATCCCGGTCAGATGCGCAGATCACATACTGATAACCATCTGTATCGCTGCCATTAAACACTGCTGCAAATAAGACCTTCTGTGCCAGCTTATCCGCCAGCTTACGGACGTCCACTGTGCTCAGTCCCTGCTCAAACAGCACGCAGGCGCTGCTTCCGGTCTCTACGGCATCCACCTTTTCTTCCAGCAGGCGCAGCTTTAACGCGCCGAGCTCCTGTTTTAGATCAGCCACCGTCTGCAGCAGCTTTTGGGCTGCTTCCGCGGTCTGCTCCGGCTTTACAGACAGCAATGCCGAGATTTTCTGCGTGTTTTCGAATCGGCACTTATAATCTGCCAGCGCTTTTTCCCCGATCAGAATATCCAGACGGCTTCCACCCTTTGCATGCTCTGCAGAAATGACCTTGATAGGTCCGACCTCACCTGTGTATTTCACATGCGTTCCACAGCAGGCGCACACATCCGCACCCGGAATCGTAACGATGCGGATCGCCCCGGTCAGCTCTTTTTTACTGCGGTAATCCAGTGTTGCAAGGGTCTCCCTGTCCGGATACTCCGCCAGAATTTCTATATTCTCCAGTACCTTCTGGTTCGCCAGGTCTTCCGCCTCCTGAATCTGTTCTGCCGTCAGCGGTCCCGAAAAATCGATCGTCACGCAGTCCTTTCCCATATGGAAGCCGATATTCGAATAGCCGTGGGTATGACAGATGATACCGGAAATGATATGTTCTCCGGAATGCTCCCGCATATGCATCAGCCTTCTGTCCCAGTCAATGGTTCCATGCACGCAGCTTCCAACCTCCAGTGGGGCGCTGCACAAATGGAAAATTATGCCGTCCTTTTCCTGTACATCTGTCACCCGGGCGCCGCCGAGTACACCGAAATCGCAGGGCTGACCGCCGCCCTCCGGATAAAAGGCGGTTCGATCCAGAGCAACCTCCCAGAGTGGCGCATCCGGCCGCGTTGCTTCGCCAACTGCCAGCTGACCATTCACGTCTCGCTCCGTGCCTTCCTTCAGCACCTGGCAGCTTACGACCGCCGCATCAAATTCTGTCAGATACGCATTCACATCATATAATTTTTCTGTCATCTTTCTCGCTCATTTCTGCGCACGCTTTTTGCGCATGTCGAGTTTGTGTCAAGTGCGCGCAGACACAAATCTCGCGATTGAAAAAGTTTATTTTTCAATCTTATTCCTCATTTCGTGTTGCTTTAATGCATTCCGGAAAAAATCGCGCACGCCGTCTCCCTCTTCCTCCGGCATTGTAGCTTCTCCATCATAAAAGTGTCTGCCTGTCCGGTAATCTGCACAGATCGCATCCAGAGGAAAGCCTTCCATCCGCTGTGGCCGCTCCTCTGTCATCAGCCAGAATTTTTTACAGTTCAGCGCACCGCCTCTGGCTTCGTAAATTTCATTCTCAGAAAAAACCAGGCAAATCGCGTTCTGATACTGTGCGACGCACCGCCCGCCAAGCTCTGCGGCAATCTTCTTATAATATTTCCGCATCTGCTCATCCGTCAGGTTGACACCGTTTACCCGCCGTACATGCACGCCCGGCTGACGCTCCTTGGGCAGTCCTTCTATATAAAGACCGCTGTCCTGTGAAAAAACCGGCTGCCCGCAGATTCGGTAATATGCGAGGGCTTTCTGCCGCGCATTCTCCAGCGGGTCCTTCCCACATTCTTCTATCTCTCCCCAGCAAAATGGCAAATCCTTTAAACCGAGCAGGCGAATCTCCTGCAGCGTGCTCAGGTAATGGCGCATCAGATCGAGCTTCCCGGCGTTCCCTGTTCCATAAATCAACGTTGTTGTTTTCTTTTGCATTTTGTCTCCATTTGGCAGATAAGAATCTAAGATTCTGCCTCGCATGCGCAATTCAGTTTATTCTACCATATCCGTTCCAAAGCCGCCACCAGGAAAAGCGTTTTGCAAAAAAGCCCGGCAATCATTCCAATTTTTGACCCGTTTTAAATTTTCTGCCTTTTCTGATTTTTATAGCTATTTCCTGTTATATTCTTTTTTTCATATTCGTGTCTATCGTTTTTTCGACTTATTTATTTATTTTGCTGCATTACCTCGTTTTTATATTTCATTTTTTATGCATATTTTTCTTAAATTTTCTTCAAAAAACACTTGCCAAAACTCGATCCATGCCATATAATATATCTTGTCGCTGAGCGATACAGAGATTCAGCGAAACAAAAGAAAATGCACCGCTAGCTCAGTTGGTAGAGCACCTGACTCTTAATCAGGGTGTCCAGGGTTCGAGCCCCTGGCGGTGCACTAAGAAGCACTGTTTTTGAAAGCTTGACTTTCGGGGACGGTGTTTTTTTGTTCTCCTGTTTTCAGATGCGCATAAGAACATGATACCCTCTCCGATTTCTTTTCAGTTTATATTTCTTTTAGAATTTCTTTTCAATTCTTTTCTTGTAAATTTCCCAGGCCGGACGCATAATAAACTTAATCTGAAACGTTTTTAAGACACTATTTTTCCCGGACATCCCAACATGTCCGTGCCGTGCAGACAGCGCACAGAATGGAGACACCTATGACAACCAATCCCGATGACAAAAAACCAAAACAAGTGCTCGCCACGTATGCCGTCATCGCTCTGATCGTTATGTTCCTGCTTAATATTTTTGTTCTTCCGGGGATCATGGAACGAAGCATCAGGGAAACGACCTACAGTGACTTTTTAAAAGGTATCGACAGCAAACAGATTCAGGAGGTCCAGTTCGACGTCCAGGATTCTATCATTTATTACACCCTCAAACAGGATGGCAAAACTCAGGTCTGCAAGACCGGTCTGATCAACACCGACAGCGAATTGATCGATAAGATCACTTCCTCCGGTGCGGATCTGACCAGCGAGATTCCGACTCAGCAGTCCCCTCTGATGAATATGCTGATCGGTTTTATCCTGCCTACTATTATTTTCATCTTTTTAGGCCAGCTGCTCTTTAAAAAGATGACCAACAGCATGACCGGAGGTCCCGGCGGCGCGATGTCGTTCGGTAAGAGCAACGCCAAGGTTTATGTCAAATCCTCCACCGGCATCAAGTTTTCCGATGTAGCAGGTGAAGATGAGGCAAAAGAGCTTCTGACCGAAATCGTAGACTTTTTGCATAACCCTGAAAAATACCGTGCAATCGGCGCAACAATGCCTAAAGGCGCACTGCTCGTAGGCCCTCCCGGAACCGGTAAAACCCTGCTTGCCAAGGCAGTCGCCGGTGAAGCGGACGTTCCCTTCTTCTCCATTTCCGGTTCTGAATTCGTGGAAATGTTCGTCGGCATGGGCGCAGCCAAGGTACGTGACCTGTTCAAACAGGCGAGCGAGAAGGCTCCCTGTATCGTCTTCATCGATGAGATCGATACAATCGGTAAAAAGCGTGATGGACAGATCAGCGGCAACGACGAGCGGGAACAGACCTTAAACCAGCTGCTGACAGAAATGGACGGTTTCGATGGTTCCAAAGGCGTTGTCATCCTGGCAGCGACGAACCGCCCGGATTCCCTTGATCCTGCGCTGACCAGACCCGGGCGTTTCGACCGCCGAATTCCGGTTGAGTTGCCTGACTTACAGGGCCGCGAAGATATCCTGAAGGTACATGCCCGTAAGATCAAGATTGCAGATAATGTAAACTTCCATGAAATCGCAAAAGCTGCTTCCGGTGCCTCCGGCGCTGAACTCGCCAACATCGTCAACGAAGCTGCTCTGCGTGCAGTCCGCGACGGTCGTCGTTTTGCAACACAGGCAGACCTCGAAGAAAGCATCGAGGTTGTTATCGCAGGCTACCAGAAAAAGAGCCGCGTGCTCTCCGAAAAAGAAAAACTGATCGTTTCCTATCATGAAGTCGGTCATGCCCTTGTCGCCGCCCTGCAGACGAACTCCGCACCGGTACACAAGATCACGATCATTCCCCGTACCAGCGGTGCGCTTGGTTATACCATGCAGGTCGAGGAAGGCGAACGTTTCCTGATGTCCAGAGAAGAAATGGCAAATAAGATTGCAACGCTGACCGGCGGCCGCGCAGCAGAGGAAATCATCTTCCACTCCATCACAACCGGTGCCTCCAACGATATCGAGCAGGCAACCAAGCTCGCCCGTGCAATGATCACCCGCTACGGCATGAGCGATACTTTCGATATGGTTGCAATGGAAACCGTTGCAAACCAGTATCTGGGCGGCGATTCCTCCCTTTCCTGCTCACCCGAGACACAGACCCAGATCGATACCCTGACCGTCGACCTTGTAAAAGCACAGCACCAGAAAGCGATCCAGCTTCTGCAGGATAACCTGCCAAAGCTTCATGAAATCGCTAAATACCTGTACGAGCATGAAACGATTACAGGCGAAGAATTTATGACGATTCTGATGCGCAAGCCTGAGCTCGCAGCGGCGGATTCCGCAGCTTCCGGCAACTGACCGACAACGGCAACCGCCACCGGCTGCTTCACACCTGGCTTTTTCAGCCGGCGGAGATTTTTCAAAAATCTCCGCCGGTTTTTGCGTACAGGGATCTCCCTCTCTATATGCAAAATTCTCTCTTCTGGTATCGTTTTTTTGAACGCTTCCGGACATCTCTTTTTCTTTCCTTTTCCCGTCTTATGAGGTATACTGAAAGCAGTGAAATTTACCCGGTGGAGGTATAGGTATATGAAATATATTCAACTTGGAAAAAGTGGACTGACAGTCCCTTCCGTTGCCCTCGGCTGCATGCGCATCCGCGACGTTTCCGCTAAAGAAGCCGAGGAACTCGTTGCAACGGCGCTGGAGCTTGGCTGCAACTTTTTCGAACACGCCGACATCTACGGTCAGGGCACCTGCGAGGAAGCGTTTGCAGACGCGATCCACATGTCCCCCTCTGTCCGCGACAAGATCCTTCTGCAGTCCAAATGCGGCATTGTTTCCGGCGTTATGTATGATTTTTCCAAAGAACACATTTTATCTTCTGTAGACGGCATTCTGAAACGTCTGCGCACTGACTATCTGGATGTGCTTGTCCTGCACCGTCCGGATGCCCTGATGGAGCCGGAAGAAGTGGCAGAAGCCTTCAACCAGCTGCAGCAAAGCGGCAAGGTCCGCAACTTCGGTGTTTCCAACCACAACTCCAGCCAGATCAGGCTGCTGCAGAAATATATCAGCCAGCCCCTCGTAACCGACCAGCTGCAGTTTTCCCTGCCCAACTCCTCCATGATCCAGAGCGGCATGGAAGTCAACATGACAACTGCCGGTGCAATTGACCGCGACGACAGCATTCTCGATTTCTGCCGTCTCAACGATATCACCATCCAGACCTGGTCACCGTTCCAGTACGGCTTTTTTGAAGGCGTTTTCATCGGCAGCGACAAGTATCCCGAATTGAACCACTGTCTGGAGGAAATTGCAGACAAATACCACACAACTCCGACAACAATTGCAGCTGCATGGATTCTGCGTCACCCTGCACACATGCAGCTGATCGCCGGCACGACAAAGCCCTCCCGCTTCCGCGAGATCTGCGCCGCCTGCGATATTACGCTAACCCGTGAGGAATGGTATCGTCTCTATCTTGCTGCCGGACACATTCTGCCGTAATTTACAAGTGCCTGACTTTCATTTTTCCGAAAGGAGAATTTACCATGTATGATGCAATCATAATCGGTGCCGGTGTGACCGGATGCGCGATTGCACGGGAGCTTTCCCGTTATCAACTAAATATCCTGGTGCTGGAAAAAGAAGAGGACGTCTGCTGCGGAACCTCCAAAGCAAACAGCGCCATCATCCATGCCGGACACGACGCAAAGCCCGGCTCCTTAAAAGCCCGTTTTAATGTGAGAGGGAACGAACTCATGGATCAGCTCTCCGCTGACCTCGATTTTCCCTTTACCAGAAACGGCTCCCTGGTACTTTGTTTTGAAGAATCCCAGATTCCGGAACTGGAAGAGCTGGCAGACCGCGGACGCAAAAACGGCGTTCCCGGTCTTTCCATCGTGACCGGTGAGGCTATCAAGTCCCTCGAGCCAGCACTTTCCGACGACGTAAAGGCAGTGCTTGTTTGCCCGACCGGTGGAATTGTATGTCCGTTCCTGATGACGATCGCCCTGGCGGAAAACGCTGCCGTAAACGGCGTTTCGTTCCGCTTTGACACTACAGTAAAAGCCCTTTCCCGCAACGCTTCTGACGGTCACTGGAACGTTTTAACCGCTGCCGGCGACACCTTTGAAACGCGCTGTATCATCAACGCCGCCGGTGTCTATGCGGACGAGCTGCACAATCAGGTCAGCGCCCACAAGCTTTCTATCACGCCCCGCCGCGGAGAATACCAGCTTCTGGACAAAAAAGCCGGAACCCTCGTTTCCCATACGATCTTTCAGCTTCCCGGAAAGATGGGCAAGGGCATTTTGGTCAGCCCCACCGTCCACGGAAACCTGTTAGTCGGTCCCACCGCCGAAAACCTTTCCGATAAAGAGGCCGTCAATACCACCCAGGCAGGACTTGCTGACGTTATGGAAAAAGGACGGCTCAGCGTTCCATCCCTGCCCGGTAATCTGACAATTACCTCGTTTGCAGGTCTGCGCGCCTCCGAGGCTGGCGGTGATTTCGTAATTGGTGAGGCAGAGGATGCTCCCGGCTTCTTTGACTGTGCCGGAATCGAATCTCCCGGTCTTTCCTCCGCTCCCGCAATCGGGGAATATGTTGCAGAGCTGGTTTCCCATAAGCTGGGTGCTTCCTGTAAAGACAACTTTATTGCGACCCGCAAGGGCATTCCCTGTGTCGCTTCCGCTTCCCCGGAGGAATTAAAAGAGCTTCTGTCAGAAGATCCTGCATACGGCAATGTGATCTGCCGCTGTGAAACCGTTACAGAGGGAGAAATTATAAATGCAATCCGCCGTCCGGTCGGCGCACGCTCCTTAGACGGCGTAAAACGACGCACCCGTGCCGGAATGGGACGCTGTCAGGCAGGTTTCTGTTCTCCCAGAGTCATGGAAATCCTCGAACGCGAGCTTTCCATGAACCCACTTTCTGTCACCAAACACGGGCAAGGCTCTGAACTGCTTACCGGCACTACAAGGGAGGAATCGGGCTTATGAAACAATATGATCTGATCGTCATCGGCGGAGGCCCTGCCGGACTTGCTGCCGCTATCGCCGCCCATAAAAACGGAGTTTCCAATCTTCTGATCCTCGAACGTGATCAGGAGCTGGGCGGCATTTTAAATCAGTGTATCCACAACGGCTTCGGTCTGCACACCTTTCAGGAAGAGCTGACCGGACCAGAATACGCTTCCCGTTTCATCGACGAGGCGCTCGCACTGGAAATTCCCTATAAGCTCTCCACAATGGTTCTGGATATCAGCACAGACGCTTCCACAGGCCTGCATTGTGTTACAGCCATGAACCGCACAGACGGACTCCTGCAGCTGCCCTGCCGCAGTGTAATTCTCGCGATGGGCTGCCGTGAACGCCCCAGAGGCGCTTTAAACATCCCCGGCTTCCGTCCGGCAGGCATTTACACCTCCGGTACAGCCCAGCGTCTCGTCAATATGGAAGGCTTTCTTCCGGGTAAAGAGGTAGTAATCCTCGGCTCCGGCGATATCGGTCTGATTATGGCGCGTCGAATGACCCTCGAAGGTGCAAAAGTCAAAGCCGTTGCCGAGCTGATGCCCTATTCCGGCGGTCTGCAGCGAAATATCGTCCAGTGCCTGGAGGATTTTGACATTCCGCTGCTGCTTTCCCATACAGTCATCGATATTCAGGGAAAAGATCGCGTAACCGGCATTACACTGGCACAGGTCGGTCCTGACCGCAAGCCGATCCCCGGAACCGAGCAAAATATCCCCTGCGATACACTGCTGCTCTCCTGTGGACTTATCCCCGAAAACGAACTTTCCACCAAACTCGGTGTATCCTTATCCCCCGTCACAGGCGGTCCACTGGTGAATGAAAGCCTCGAAACGAACGTTCCCGGCGTATTCGCCTGCGGCAATGTCCTGCACGTACATGATCTGGTCGATTACGTTTCCGAAGAAGCCGGACGTGCCGGAAAATTCGCGGCAGAATATATCCGGCAGACAGCGGGGGACGGCGCGGGCACTGCTTCCGCTGCGGACGGTTCCACCGGCATCCCGCTTATTCCATCGGGCGGCGTCCGATACACGGTTCCGCAGTCCATTCGGCTGTCCCATATGGAGGACACGCTTCTGGTTCGTTTCCGCGTCGGAAGCGTATTCACAGACGCAGTATTGACTGTTACAGCAGGTGATACCTGTCTGCTGCGCCAGAAAAAGAAGAAGCTCGCGCCCGGCGAAATGCAGCAGATCATCCTGAAAAAATCTGCAATTCCCGCCAACGCACAATCCATCACAATCTGTGTTGCAAAAGAGGAGGGCTGATTTGTTATGGAAGAAAAAAATCTAATCTGCATCTGCTGCCCTCTGGGCTGCCCGCTTACTGTTACGCTTGAAAACGGCGAGGTTGTATCCGTCACTGGTAATACCTGCCCCCGCGGCGCTGCTTACGGTCGTAGGGAGGTCACCAATCCAACCCGTATCGTAACTTCTACAGCGCTGGTTTCCGGCGGCGTCCTGCCTGTCGTTTCCGTTAAAACTGCCTCCGATATCCCCAAAGGTAAAATAAAGGATGTCATGGAAGCGATCCGTCAGATCCACGCTGTCGCCCCGGTTCAGATCGGAGATGTCCTGCTGCACGACGCGGCAGGTACGGGTGCGGATATCGTCGCCACTAAAAATATTCCGGTTGCCACCGGTTTCAGGGAGAACTGATCCGAAATGCTCACAGATAAATTTAAAAAAAACGCGGATGCACTCCGGCATAAAAAGCTGTTCCTGCTGGATATGGACGGCACGATCTATAATGAAAATTCAATTTTTGAAGGAACGCTGGATTTTCTTTCCCAGATTGAAAAAAATGGAGGACGCTATATTTTCATCACCAACAATTCCTCCAAATCCGTAAAGGACTATGTGGAAAAGGTAAACCGGATGGGAATTACCGCCGATGCTTCGCATTTCTATACTTCCAGCCAGGCAACCGCTTTTTATCTTCAGGAGAATTATCCCGGACAGACCGTTTTCTGTATGGGAACCCGTTCTCTTGTCGCAGAGCTGGAGCAAAACGGCATCCGCGTTGTCACGAAGCCGGAGGATTCCGCCTCTGTCGTTTTAATCGGCTTTGATACAGAAAATACCTCTGAAAAGGTACGTGACACCTGCATCATGCTCGGGCGTGAGGTTGCTTATCTTGCAACCAATCCGGATCTTGTCTGTCCGGTCAGCTTCGGCTACATCCCGGATTGCGGCTCCATGAGCATCATGCTCAAAAATGCGACCGGCAAAACACCGTTTTTCATCGGCAAGCCAGAACCGATCATGATCGACTGTGTTTTAAAAAAGCTCGGCATCTCCAAAGAGGACACCGTGATCGTCGGTGACCGCATCTACACAGACATCGCCTGCGGTGTCAATGCAGGAGTCGATACGATCTGTGTCCTTTCCGGCGAGGCGACACTTGATGACCTGGAAAAGAGCGACACCAAACCGACCTGGATTTTCGACAGTGTCCGTGAAGTGTGCACAGAACTGGCACGGTAGCGCCTGCGGTTCTCCAAACAGTCCCGATGCAATTTTTCGAAACATCCACAATCGTTTATAGCTTCAGGCATATATAGATAAAAACGAACAAAAATGCGCCTGCCACGCGGAATCTTTTCTCCATGGCAGACGCATTTTTTCAATGGAAAGCGCAGGCTTCCAGCCATATTATGTCTCCCCGACATCAACCCATGCCCGGCTGTTCAACAGCTGCTTTCTCTGCCTCCAGTCCGGCATCAGCTCCGTCATAAGCTGATGAAATGCTGCAGAGTGATTCGGCTGGATAAAATGGCAAAACTCATGAACTGCAACATATTCCATGCACGCAGGCGGCGTCTCCCCAAGCTGTCTGGAAAAAGTCACGATCTTCTTTTTCGGCTGACAGCTTCCCCATCGGGACACCATACTGCGCACTTTAATCTGGGGCCATGCTACCCCCATCCGGGAAAAAACCGGATAAATCCTCTCACAGATTTCTTTCATCTGCTCCAGGCAGCACTGTGTCAGATACCCTTCGAGCATCCGTCTGCGTCTGTCTGCATCGGATGGATTTTTCTGTGTCACTAAAATCACACGGCCGATCCGCTCCACCGACTCTTTCCTGCCCTCCCCAACACAAAGGCGGCAGGCTTTTCCACACTGATAGAGCACATCCCCATCTTCATAGCGTCGATTTTTCCCGGCGCTGATTCCATCTCCGGCTTCAATCAGCTTCAGACAGCGTTCCCGGTTCTGCAGGACAAAATCCGCATTTTCCAGAAGAAACGCCTCTATTTCCCACTGCGCTGTATCTCTGCTCGCAGAAACCAAAACGCGCCCATCTCTGTGGACGCGCAAGTTCATTCTCCTGATATTTTTCCGCTGCAATTCATAAGGGACTGCAATCCCCTTCAGTACGATGATCTTTTCCATACATTCTACCACGGGCGCTGTCCGTCGGTTCCCCGGCAGGACAACGCCCGTATCTATTGCAAATTATCGTTTCCCTTACGCGTTCACCAGACGAACTGTTTCCCGCGCAATGGCAAGCTCTTCATTGGTCGGAACCACCAGGGCTGTTACTTTGGATTCCGGAGTGGAAATAACAGCCTCCACACCGACTGCCGCCTTATTCTTTTCCAGATCGATCTCGCAGCCAAGGAAGCCTGTATACTGACTGATCAGAGCACGAACCTGTGCGTTGTTTTCACCAATTCCTGCTGTAAATACGATGGCATCCACACCGTTCATAGCAGCCGCATATGCACCGATATATTTGCCGACACGATAAGCGTATGCTTCCAGCGTCGTCTGCGCACGGTCGTTGCCTGCTGCCGCAGCTTCTACCAGATCACGGAAGTCGCTGGAAATACCGGACAGACCAAGCACACCGGAGTTTTTGTTGCAGATATTGATGACCTCTGCAGCTGTCAGATTTTCTTTTTCTGCGATAAAACCAACGATCGCAGGATCCATATCGCCGCTTCTGGTTCCCATCATCAGGCCTTCCAGGGGCGTCAGACCCATGGAGGTATCCACGGATTTACCGTGGTCAACTGCGGATACGGAAGCACCGTTGCCAAGATGGCATACGATAATTTTCAGATCCTTTCTGTCTTTTCCAAGCAGTTCTCCGACACGTTTGGAAACGAAATCATGGCTGGTCCCATGGAAGCCGTAACGACGTACTTTGTATTTCTCATAATATTCATACGGCAGACCGTATAAATAAGTCTTTCCGGGCATCGTCTGATGGAATGCGGTATCGAATACAGCTACCATCGGCACGCCGGGCATTACCCTCTGGCAGGATCTGATACCGATCAGGTTTGCCGGATTGTGAAGCGGTGCAAGGTCATTGCACTCTGCAATTGCTTCCAGCACACTGTCATCAATCACAACAGATCCCTTGAATTTTTCTCCGCCATGTACGATTCTGTGACCTACTGCATCAATTTCCTTCAGAGATGCGATCACGCCCTCTGCCGGATCTGTCAGCTTCTCGATCACAACCTTTACTGCATCGGTATGATCCTTCATCAGAACCGCTTCCGTCTTTTTGCCTTCGCCGGCTTTCTGATGGGTTACGCTGCTGCCTTCGATTCCGATTCTTTCACACAGTCCCTTTGCCAGGACCTCTTCACTCTGGCTGTCGATCAGCTGATACTTCAAAGAGGAGCTGCCGCAGTTGATTACAAGCACTTTCATGGAAATAAATCCTCCTGTTTTCTATTTTGACAGTCTCCGATCACACCGGAGGCTGTTTTTGCACCGCATACATTTTTATTGTACCATTTCACACGATAAAAAACCAGACCCGCAGCTATAAAAAAGAATGTGCCTTGGCACATTCTCGCGCCGAGGCGCGGTTGCTTCGGCAACCATCTACCCTTGCGCCGAGTGCGCATCCTCGCGGAGCGTTTTTATTTCATAGGATGCATTTTCCTATGAGATAAAAAACAGGGACAGACTATTTTCGTCCGCCCCTGTTCTGATTCCGGATTTCATGCTGTTATCCGTCAGCCCTGCCATCCAAAGCTGCAGATATCACGGATATGGTTTCGACTTTTCAGATCAGCTCCAGCACAGCCTCTCCCTTTGCCGGAACCGAAATTTCCTGCATATTGCCGTTTTCGTCATGCATCACCAATGCAAAAGCAGCATCCTCTTCCCTGTTTTTACCATCTGCCGTTACGACAATTTTTTGACCGCTGCGGATCGCTTTTACGGTTTCCACAATCTGTCCGTGGATATCCGGGATTTTGCAGACTGCCTCTTTTCCATCCTTTAATGCAAACAGATGCAGCACAGAGCTTGCCGCATAATCATAATCCGGGCGCTCTGTCACGCTGCCGACTGCCAGCAGGGTATTTTCCCGCACATAAAGCGGCAGGGAGAAATAGTCAAATCTGTCCTTGTAAAACCTTCCGCCCTCTTTGACTGTGCCGTCCAGATAATTTGTCCACGTGCCCTCCGGCAGATACCAGGCTGCGCTGCCATCCTCCGAAAAGATCGGTGCTGTCAGCAGACTTTCCCCCAGCATATACTGCATATCCAGAGTCTGGCAGGCCGGATCGTCTTCAAACTCAAATACCATAGGACGCATTACCGGCGTACCGTCCTCATGCGCTTCCACCGCTTTTGCATACAGATACGGCATCAGGCTGCATTTCAGCTGCACAAAATATCTCGCCACATCGCAGGCCTGCTCATCAAATGCCCACGGTACCCGGTAGCTTCCCGATCCATGCAGGCGGCTGTGAGAGGAAAGCAGGCCAAATGCAAGCCATCGTTTGTATACATCTGCAGGGGCAGTGTTCTCAAAGCCGCCGATATCATGACTCCAGAAGGAAAATCCAGACATGGCAAACGACAGGCCTCCACGCAGCGTCTCTGCCATGGAAATGTAAGATGCGCTGCTGTCACCTCCCCAGTGCACAGGGAACTGCTGTCCTCCTGCTGTCGCACTTCTTGCAAAGACAACCGCCTCCTGCTGACCTTTTACTTCTTTCAACAGTTCAAAAACACAGCGGTTATAAAGAAATGCATAGTAATTGTGCATGCTGACCGGCTCGCTGCCATCCTGGTACACAACATCGATCGGGATTCTCTCGCCAAAATCCGTTTTAAAGCAGTCCACACCCATTTCCAACAGGCTGCGCAGCTTGCCCTGATACCATTTGCAGGCTTTCGGATTTGTAAAATCCACAACTCCCATGCCATTCTGCCAGTTATCGGTCTGCCAGATACCGTGTCCGTCTGCGCGCTTCAACAGATAACCGCCTGCTGCAGCTTCCCGGAAGGTTTTTGTTCCCTGCGCAATATACGGGTTGATCCATACACAGATTTTCAGCCCTCTTTCATGATAACGCTGCAGCATTCCCTTTACATCCGGGAATGTCTCCGGATCCCATTCAAAATCACACCACTGCAGTCCTTTCATCCAGAAGCAGTCAAAATGGAATACGCTCAGGGGGATCTTCCTCTCCTCCATGCCTTCCAGAAAAGAGGTAACTGTCTGCTCATCATAATCCGTCGTAAAGGAGGTAGAAAGCCACAGTCCAAAGGACCATGCCGGAGGAAGCGCCGGACGTCCGGTCAGACCTGTATAGGCTTTTAGAATTTCCTTATGGGTCGGTCCGTAAAAAAGATAGTACCGGAGCTCTTCCCCGGGTACAGAAAATCCGACATACTCCACCTTCTCGCTTGCCACCTCAAAGGACACATTGCCTGTATGATCCACAAATACACCATAGCCTCTATTCGTCATATAAAACGGAATATTTTTATAGGCTACCTGTGAAGCTGTACCTCCATCCTCGTTCCAGGTTTCTACTACCTGACCATTTTTGACAAACGCAGTAAAGCGTTCTCCGAAGCCATATACATTTTCTCCGGGTGCAAGCAAAAGATCCTGGGTCATATAAGGAGTGTACTCATGCTCCTTCATATAATTATCCTGCGGCAGCATGCTGGACACGCTTCTGTCCCAGCGGACATAGCCGAGATTATGGAAGCCGGAGGACGTCAGCAGTTTTCCATCTGCCCAGAAGCTGTAGCCCCAGTTTTTCCGGTCAACATGCACACTCACGCGTCCGGCATCCAAAACTGCCTCATTCTCTGTTATTGTCACAACTGCATCGCAGGTCGTCTCCTTTTTCTCAAATCGGGCCTCTCCCGTCCTGTAGCCCTCATAATGCCAGGCACGAACCGAAATCACCTCCGGAGAAACCGCGAGAAATTCTATTGTAATGGTCGGTCGATTTAATGTGTCGCCTCTGGATAATACCGGTGATGTCGGAGCCACTACCCGCAGTCCGTTTTCCATTGCTTCTATATGGTATGCCTGTGATGCGAACTGTCCGTTTGTCCTCTCACTCAATAACCAATATCCTTCTGTAAATTTCATGTTATTCTCCATTCCGCAGACGCTTACGCCGAAGAAATCGCGAGGCGAACATCCAGTTCGGCTCTGCGATCCCAGCTATTTTGTGACGCCTGCGGCACAAATAGCTGTGTGATCATCCCTTTACCGCACCTGCAACCATTCCTTCAATAATCTGCTTACTGAACACAAAATACAAAATTACGATAGGAGACATAGTGATCAGCATTGCCGCCATCTGCTTCGGATAATCTGATGCAAACTGTCCCTTAAACTGTGTCAGTGCCAGCGGTACTGTCTGCAGTGAAACATTTTTGATCAGTACCAGTGCGAAGGAAAACTCATTCCAGCAGCTAAAAATCTGTATGATCGCAACTGTCACCAGGATCGGTTTGGTGATCGGCAGAATGATCCTCCAAAGTGTATTTGAAAAGCTGCTTCCATCAATTGCAGCTGCCTCTTCCAGCGAAACCGGAATGGTTTTGACGTATCCTTCTACCAAAAAAATCCCCATCGGAAGTCCGAAGGATACATAGGGTAAAAGCAGCGTATACCACTGGTCGGAAATTCCGCATTTTTTGAAAACCACATAGATCGGCACCAGCAGCGAATGGATCGGAATCAGCATTCCCATCAAAAACATGACATACAGTGCGCGGTTTCCCTTAAAATGGACCCTTGCCAAAATATAACCCACAATAAACGAAAATAATACGATCAAAATGATGGACAGTGTAGTTGTACGTACACTGTTGAACATGGATTCTCCCAGATGATAATCGGAATTGCTCAGGATCCTGATGTAATTGATCAGAGTCGGGTTTTTGGGCAGCCCAACAATATCTGCATTAAATGCCCTCTTTTCTTTTAACGAAGAGTACAGCATCCAGATCATCGGGAAAATACAGGACAGCGAGAAAATGATCAGGATCAGATTCATAAATACTGCCAGGATTCCTTTGCGGATACGATGTGTTCCATTATCCTTTTTCATGTCCTACGCCTCCTTTTCTCTGGTGAGCCGTTTGATCAGCCCCTGCGCTCCGCCGATCACAAGAAGTGACAGTACAAAAATGCCCACAGAAATACAGCTGCCATATCCCATATTACTCTGGTTAAAGGATACCTGATATCCATACATCGCCATTACCATGGAGGATGTTCCGGGACCGCCCTTTGTCATAACATAAATATTGTCAAAGGCTTTCATATTACCTGCAATACACAGCGTAATGCAGACAAGCATTGTATTCTTGATCAGCGGCAGTGTAATGTAGAGTGCGCTCTGTATACCGTTCGCACCGTCAATTTCCGCACTTTCAAAGATTTCGGTGCTGATGGAGGAAATCGCGGAAAGGATGATCACCATGTAGTATCCGATATACTGCCAAATCAGCGGAATGGAGACAAGCAGCATGACCAGCTTTGTTTCATTGAGCCATACCTTACAAAGATCCGGTCTGCCGATCGTTCTCAAAAACCAGTTGATGATCCCGTACTGGTTATGATAGATCATGTTCCAGATCAAACCAAGGCAAACTGCAGAAATTGTGCTTGGAAAGAAGCCAAAGGTTCGATGGATCCCCTTTAATTTGACAACTCTGGAATTTACCATCAGTACTAAAATAAAGGCAATACCGATCTGCCCAATAATACACGCCACAACCAGATAGATATTATGTCCGAAGGCCTGCCAGAAGGTACCGTCATGGAACAGAGTGATGTAGTTTGTTAGCCCTGTAAAGGTCTTCTGCGGGCCGCCCTTCCATTCATAAAAACTGTATACAAGTGCTGTAACCAATGGTACAAAAACAGTAAATACGAACATCGCCACCGGCACCAGCAGATACAGGAGAATCGTTCTTTTTTTTGGTTTGATCGCAGTCAGCATCAAGGATCCCTCCCTTATTTTGCGCAAAAGCCGTCCCGCCTGATGGCAGGCAGAACGGCTCTGTACTTTCCTATTTCGGAACCTTCTCAAGGCGCTCCGCCCCTTGAGAAGTAGCAGCCCCTTCGGAACCTTCTCAAGGCGCTCCGCCCCTTGAGAAGTAGCGGCCCCTTCGGAACCTTCTCAAGGCGCTCCGCCCCTTGAGAAGTAGCGGAAAATGCCCTGCTCTGCGGGGCAGGGCATTTTCCTTAGTAGTTGGCTTCGTATGCGTCCTGGGCGTTCTGGGCTACTTCTTCAGGGGTGATATCACCATTCATCATGGTCTGAAGGTCAGTATTTAAAACATCCCAAACTGCATTGGTAATGTAAGAATCATAAATTTCACAGGTATCGGTATCCACATAAGACCAGTTGTAGAAATCCTGTGTGATCTGATCGAATGCGCTCAGGTCAACGTCTGCAACCTTGGTCAGTCCGCCCAGTGCATAATTTTCAGCTACATAGCTTGCAAATGCGGGACCGGTAATGTACTCAGCCAGGTCAATCGCTGCTGCCAGTTTTTCAGGATCGTCAGCCAGCTTGGAGTTGATTGCAACTGCGTATCCAAGACCGATATTCTGGGAATTCGGAGCCTGTGTTGCATCTGCAGGCTGAGGCAGAACCGCAAAGCCCATGTTGTTGAATTTCTCTTCGTCAGCATCCTTTAAGGCTGCCCAGATGTAGGATTCATCCCAGTTACCGCCGATGAATGCTGCTGCATCGCCGGAAATGTAATATTCACGCGCATCTTCGTTGGTAACAACGTTAAAGTCTTCGTTGAAGATCTTGGTATCGGTAAAGAGTCTCTGCATCTCTGTCAGGGCGCTTACAAATGTATCATCTGTAAATGCTGCGCCGTTCTTTGCCACCAGGCTCATAAACCAGTCAGGGCCGGTGTAACGGTTGCCCAGTGTGGAAAGGAAATCGGAGTTTGCCTGCCACTTGCCGCCATTGCCGAATGCAACTGTCGTAATACCCTTGCCGTTAAAGTACTCGGAAGCTTTTTCTACATCTTCCCAGGTAGACGGAAACTGATCGTAGCCTGCTTCTTTCCACATTGCCTTATCATAAATCACAACGGTACAGGTGCCGCCGGTCAGAGCCGGGAAGCCGTACATGGAATCTTCATAAGTAAACGGTGCGAAATATGCGGTATTGTAATCCGCATAATACGGAGATGCTTTGATATCATCTGTCAGATCATAAACCAGACCCTGTTTTGCCCAGTCGATGGTGTTCATGCCCTGAAGCAGGAATACATCGGGCAGGTCATCTGCTGCCGCCAGCGTTGCGATCTGTGTCTTATACTCTGCATTTGCAAGAACAGTCTGTGTCAGCGTAATATCCGGATGTGCGTCATCCCACTCACCCAGTACGGTACGGAAGCCATCAGAGCCGCCATTTCCTTCAGATTCTTCGGAAGTAGAGTAATGCATAATCTCGAGCTCGCCCGCATAAGCAAGCTCAGAGCCGTCACCTGCTTCGGTCTCTGTATCCGCTGTATCTGCGGCTGTAGATTCTGCAGCTTCTGTCTTAGCGGTCTCTTCTGCCGCCGGTGCAGAAGCAGTAGTTGCTGCTGTGGATCCGCACCCTGCTACTGTCGTTGCCAGCATTGCTGTTGAAAGTAACAAACCAAGCATTTTCTTTTTCATACCCTAAACCCTCCTATGAGTTTATAAAATTTAAGCATTCTCCGGAGCTTTCAGTATCCTCCACCCTTTACCGTGGTTTCCGAAGTAGCTATTACCGCACTACCCTCTGCTTCCATCCAGCTTTAAAACTGTTTGACCCTCATACAATTTTCCCTGTACTATCGTGATATTCCGCATTGCAGTTTTGGGCTTTTCGATCAGATCGATCAGCTTCTCTGCTGCGTACTGTCCAAGATGCTGTGTATCCTGACAGAGTGTCGTAAGATTCGGAACGGTCAGCTTCGCCAACCGGATTCCATCGTAGCCTGCAATGGAAATATCTTCCGGGATAGACATTCCCCGTTCACGGATTACATGAATGCCTCCAAATGCTGCAAAATCGTCCGGATATATAATACAAGTCGGCGGTCTTCTCAGATCAAGAAGCTTCTCTGTCGCTTCCCCCGCGCCCTTGGTATCGCGGTATCTTGTCATCATCACATATTCATCCGGGATCTCCACCCCAAGCTTTTCTGCTGTCCTGTAAAAAGAGGACAGGCGGTTTGTTGTAACTGCGGAATCTGTACCGTGGATATATGCAATTCTTCGATGTCCCATCTGATAAATATAAGTGAACAGATCTTCCATTCCCTTTGCATTATCCGAAACAACTGCCAGACGATCATTGAAGATATAGTCGATGGTCACAACCGGAATATCACTCAGTGCAAGCTGCAGCACCTCCGGCTCTGAAAAATCAACACATGCGATCATAATTCCGTCAAATCCCCGATATCTGGCATGCTCCAGATACGTCATCCGCTTTCCGCCGGAGCCTCCGCAATTGACAAATGTAAGATCATAATCTCTTGCCTCTGCGGCCACCTTGAAGCTATCCAGCACTGCAGCGAAATAATCATGCGTCAGACCATTATGCTCTGCATCTGTGAAAAGAACTCCGATGTTATAACTGCGATTCGTCTTCAATGTCCTCGCAAACAGATTCGGACGATATCCCATTTCTTCTGCCTTCTCACGGATCATCTTCTTGCGTTCTTCGCTGATGTCTGCATGATCGTTCAGCGCCTTGCTGACTGTTGCAACGGAAACCTGACATTCCTTTGCGATGTCTTTTAAGGAAACCATATCGCCTACCTCCTGCCTTCGACGCCTCCGTTTTTTTCATTGCGTCTTATCCTTATATCCTGCTGTTTTCTTTCATGCAACAGTTTGTTACGTAAACGATATACTTAAACGTTTTCTTTAATTGCATTATATGCGTCATGCACATATATTTCAATATTTTTTTATTATTTTTAATCATTTTGCCATTTTATACAATTTAATTTCCTGATTTTTGTTGCTTATTTATATTTTATTCTCTTTTCATACATGTGTTTTGCAGTTTCGCTGCATTTTCGTCAACATAACCCAGAAAATCGTCCTTTGACTCTTTCATTTTCGTAAGCTGCGCTTTTTCATTTTCATTGATTTTATCGCATTTTTCCAATATAATTCGAAATATATAATAGCTCTGCGTTTAACTTAATCGTTTAAACTGTAGTTGCCTGGCACAGGCTTTCTTGCACAGCAGACGTCCAAAAGCAGCCTGAAACCTCATTTCAAAAGAGGATCTGCGCAGAGCTTCTTCGGCACAAAGGCGTCTGTAGAATGGAGGGTTTTATGAAATACGGTTACTTTGATGATATCAACCGGGAATACGTCATCACGGATCCTGCAACGCCGCTTCCCTGGATCAACTATCTTGGCTGCCGCGATTTTTTCAGTCTTATTTCCAACACCTGCGGCGGCTACTCTTTCTATAAAGATGCAAAACTTCTCCGTCTGACCCGCTATCGCTACAACAACGTCCCTGCGGATTCCAATGGCAGATATTTCTATCTTAAAGAAGGAAACAGCATCTGGAATCCCGGCTGGCAGCCGACCCAGACACCTCTGGATTTTTATGAATGCCGACATGGAATGGGATACAGCCGCTTTACCGGGCAGAAAAATCATCTGAAGGCCTCTCTACTCACCTTCGTACCCCTTGAGGATTCCTGCGAGATCAATCAGCTTACGCTTACCAATGATTCTGAGCAGGAGAAAACAATTCAGTTGTTTTCTTATCTGGAATGGTGTCTCTGGAATGCAGATGATGATATGAAGAATTTCCAGCGTAACTTCAGCACTGGAGAGGTGGAAATAGAAGGTTCTATTCTTTATCATAAAACGGAATACCGGGAACGCCGGAATCACTACGCTCTGTTTTCTGTCAACACACCCATAGATGCTTTCGAGACAGACCGGGATTCCTTTCTTGGTCCATACCGCAGCAATCAGAATCCTTCCGCTGTTGAAAAAGGCCAGCTCTCCAATTCCGTAGCCAGTGGCTGGTCTCCTATTGCAGCCCATCAGATTGATCTGACGCTTCAGCCGGGCGAAAGCAAAACCTTTATTTTTGTCACCGCATATGTCGAAGTACCCGTTGAAGAAAAATGGGAAGCGCCGGGTGTCATCAACAAAAAACCTGCCCATGCCCTTTTGTCACGCTATCATAATCCTGATCAGGTACAAGATGCTTTTCTTGCGCTTCGCCATTACTGGACAGCGCTTCTGTCCCGATATCATATTTCCTCTGACTCCAGGGAAGTGGATCGCATGGTAAATATCTGGAACCAGTACCAGTGCATGGTTACCTTCAATATGTCCCGAAGCGCTTCTTATTACGAATCCGGCATCGGCCGTGGAATGGGGTTCCGTGACTCCTGTCAGGATCTGCTCGGTTTCGTCCATCTGATTCCGGAGCGCGCCCGCGAGCGAATACTGGATATCGCAGCCACTCAGTTTGAGGATGGCAGTGCATACCATCAGTATCAGCCGCTGACCAAACGTGGAAACGCAGATATCGGCGGAGGCTTTAACGACGATCCCCTCTGGCTGATCGCCGGTACGGTTGCTTACATCAAAGAAACCGGCGATTTTTCCATTTTAAAAGAGCCAGTTACCTTTAACAGCACCCCCGGAACTCAGCAGCCGCTTTTGGAGCATCTGAAGCGCTCCTTTGACTTTACTGTAACGCATAAGGGACCTCACGGGCTTCCGCTGATCGGTCGTGCCGACTGGAATGACTGTCTGAATTTAAACTGTTTTTCCGCAGAGCCCGGCGAATCCTTCCAGACCTTTGGACCAAGTGAGGGTCCTGTCGCAGAATCCGTATTTATTGCCGGAATGTTCGTTAAATATGGGGAAGAGTACGCGCAGCTTGTCTCTCTTCTCGGCAATGCTGTGGAGGCAGTCCGTGCCCGTAAGGAGGTTGCAGCAGTCTATCAGGCAGTCCTGGATTCCGGCTGGGACGGGGAATGGTTCCTCCGGGCCTACGATGCCTACAGCCACAAGGTCGGCTCCCGGGAATGTGAAGAAGGTCAGATCTTTATCGAACCCCAGGGCTTCTGCGTCCTCGCAGGCATTGGCGTACAGGAAGGGCTTGCGCAAAAAGCCCTGGACTCTGTCCAAAAACATCTGGATACTAAATACGGCGTCATGCTCCTGCAGCCTGCCTATACCAGATATCACCTGGAGCTTGGAGAGGTCAGCTCCTACCCGCCCGGGTACAAGGAAAATGCCGGAATCTTCTGCCACAATAATCCCTGGATTTCCATCGCAGAAACCGTCATTGGCAGAGGCAATCGCGCATTTGAGGTATATCGTAAAACCTGTCCCGCTTATCTGGAAGATATCAGTGACATCCACCGCACCGAGCCTTACGTTTATGCACAGATGGTTGCCGGCGCAGACGCTCCCAGACACGGTGAAGCAAAAAACAGCTGGCTGACCGGTACTGCGGCATGGACCTTTGTCAATATCTCCCAATACATCCTTGGCATTTGCCCCGACTGGAATGGTCTGCGTATCAATCCCTGCATTCCTTCTGATTGCAGCGGATATGATATCCACAGACACTACCGCAATGCCGACTATGATATCCACATCCAGAACCCGAACCACGTGGAAAAAGGAGTTGTTTCCCTTCTTGTTGACGGAACTCCCATTGACGGCTGTGTCGTTCCTTTCACCAAAGACAAACAGCACTATGACGTTACGGTTGTGATGGGCTAAACTGCTGATCTGCCCGGAACCTGCGTAAATTACGGATGTTTCGAATATTGTAGCAGCGCTCATCCATCCAAAGTTATAAAAATCAACCCCGGACAGAGTTTGAAAAATCACTCCGTCCGGGGTTTTTGATTCATGACAACAGAATGCTCGTCGAGCGTGCATTCTATTGTTGGAATTATTTATAAGTCCATCTGCAGCTCCGCCCAGACCGGGACAGAGACCGATGCGCCCTTTCTCGACACTGCAATTGCAGATGCCTGTGCAGCGATCGAAAGACACTGTTCCGCAGAAAATCCCTTTTCCTGCGCCATCAGAAAATATCCGGTAAAGGTATCTCCCGCCGCCGTGGTGTCAACTGCCTTTACTTTCTGTGCCGGGCAGAAATACCGTTCTTCCCGGTCTGCATACCATGCACCTTTTTCTCCGAGGGTCAGTACAACTGCAGCATTCGGATACTGAAACAGCATTTGCTCCAGAATGTCTTTTGGCTCGCTTTTTTGGGTCATTTGCTCGCCCTCTACCTCATTGATGAAAAACAGGGAAACCTTTTCCAGCTGCCAGCTTAAAATGCAATCTTCAAACGGCGATGGATTCAATACGATCGAAATGCCTCTGGCATAGGCCTTTTCCAGAATATCTTCGATTCCATTGATTTCATTCTGTAAGATCAGGACATCTCCTTTTTCAAAAGAATCCAGAACGCTATCGACATATTCCGCCGTCCACATCCGGTTCGTACCGCCAAACAGGACGATGCTGTTCTGTCCGTTTTTGTCCACCTGAATGATCGCATGCCCGGTTGCGTTGTCTCGTTCCTGCACGAACCTGCAGTCCACACCAAACTCCTGTGCTGTTTCCAACATCTGACCTCCGTCAGCACCCACCAGGCCTGCAAGATACACCTTTGCACCAGCCTTTGCAAGGGCTGCAGCCTGATTAAAGCCTTTTCCTCCGCAGGTCTTATCCAACTTCACAGAAGCAATCGTTTCTCCTGGTGCGACAATATGATCCAGGGAATAAATATAGTCATAATTTAAGGAGCCCATCACAAGAAAGCGTGTCCCCAAGGACGCGCTTTCCTGACATTGTGCTTTTGATAGTTCCGTTTCCTGCCCCTTCATTCTTTGGGATTTCATGAAGTACACCTCATCCGTATCGAAGAATATTTTGCATGGCTTCCGTTTCGAACAGACACGCCAACCGCGCCCTGCAGATAAGGATGCTCCGTATCCTCATATTCCAGTACAGCAGTCTCTGTCTGCAGCTGTTGGTTTTGTCTATATCCAACCAGCACTTCTTTGATCTCTGCATGCAGTCTGGCTCCCTGTGCGCAAACAGAAACCTCATAATCCCTTCCAGCTTTCCAGTCAAAGACTGTCTCTGTCAGAATACGATATCCGTTTTCATTTTTCAGGAGCGCAATTTTAGAATCCGCAAGGAGTGCAACTGCATAGGAACGGATCGCCCCCTGTACGCGCACATTTACCATATTGTTTTCGCCTGTCAGGGGAGTCATTTCAAATACCGCCGTATAGTCTTTCCAGTCATATCTGCCGGTATACGCTTCTCCAAAATCTGCGCAGGACAGATGCAATGCTCCCTGATCCAAATACAGATGTCCCTTCAGTCTGGTAAACTGGCTGACCTCTTTATGTAAGCCAGTCCATACTTCTGTCGTTTCCTGGCAAAAATCGATCCGATAATCCGGTGTTCCATCTGCCCACAGATCATCCAAAAGCCCTGCAAAGGTCTGAGTTGCTTCCGTTCCCATCAAAAGATCAAAGCAGACTCCTATCTCACCGATCAGCGCGCCCTCCCAGGACGGAATCCGGAAGCTCAGCTCCTGCCAACAGCCCTTTTTCAGATGTACGCTTTTGCCGGTAAAAATTTTTCCACTCCGCAGATCCCGCACATACAGGCTGCAGTCCGCTTCCCCGGCATACTCCGGAAGCATTACGCTTCCATGTACCGTCTGCCCCGGATAAACCAGCGGGGAGAAACAGGGATCATATCTGCTGTCGTGAAAATCCTTCGGCTCATAGTAAGTTTTCTGATATACAAAAACACGTTCTCCGGAATTTACCGGAATTGCCGTCGCTTTCAGGCTTCTGCTGCCGCTATGTGCAGACTCGTCTGTATTGCAGACATAGCATTCTCTCGTGATCGGATCCTTCTCATCCGTCACGCTGTCCACTCGAATCTGCATGGAATGCGTAGATCCCGGGAATTCAAAATGACAGCTGTGAATTCTTTTCTCTGCAAGCTCCTTCCACGGCTCCGGAAGCTCTTCCCCTGCAAGCTCATATGCCATTTTCCCGATATACAATGCTCCATAGGGAATATCCATGATGTTTAAGGAGCCTATCACACTGGAGCAGACCAGCAGATCATGCACAGGTTTTCTCCAGCGGTCATAATCAATCCCCTCCAGACCATTTCGGACACCGATAATGGTTGCCACATTACCACCGTTACAATCGGTATCCCATCCACACATTGTAACGATAGCGATGGTATCTGAAAAATCACCGTTTCCATATAACAGCGCCAGAATCATAACTGCAATATTCGGAATAATATGACAATTTCCCGGATATTTATCATAACCGTAGTTTGCATGAATGTAGGCAAAGCAGTCTCTCCAGTTCTGCGGATGCTCTTCATAAAACTCCATTACTTTCCGTACGATCTTCGCATATTCACAGTCTGACGGAATATAGGAAAGTCCTGTTTCCAGAATCTTTTTGATCTCTTTTTCCTCAAATGCGACACTGATGCACACAGCCACAAAAATACCGCCGTATAACGCATTGCCATCATGCGTTACACTCGCAGCCTTGCTGGCCAGCTTTGCAGCCAGCGCCGGATTGCCCGGTGCAACCAGTCCCCAGGTATCAATAAATATCTGTCCGCCGATCTGCTCCGCTATTGTACTTCCATTCTGCGCAATGCTGCCGCTTCGCGGTGCAGGTATGCCGCTGCGCAGGTTCAGATATGCCGTATGCTCCGTACTCGTTCCGTAACCGCCCCACCAGAAAAATCCATGCTCATAGGGTGCGTAATTTAACAGCGCATTTGCAACATCCTGTGCTGTCATTTCTGCTCCATGTCCGCCATCCTCAAGGCCTCTCAGATAGAATAACGGTCCGTTGCTGTCGTCATCCGCTGCAAACTCCCGATAGTCCACCGGATAGTCTGTCAGTTCTCCATAGATATTTTTTATTTTCTCATATGTCCAGCCTTCTACCGGCGCTCCATAACGGATACCTATGATTTTGGCTAACCAGCCTGCGTAAATACGCTCCAGATATTCTTTTTTCATACCTGTCCCTCTTCAGCCAAAATTCGCCAGCTTTGTAAACAGATCCGAAAAAACTTTATCCCTGTTTACATGATAAACATAACGCATCAGATGTCGCTTCGGATCCACAGAATAATGCCCGTCGTATTCCGGGATCGGGCTGGGCATCAGATAATCCTCCATAAAGCGCTCATCCAGCAGCCATGCGACGGTTGTGATATCCCAGATCACACGAGACCATGCCAGTTCGTTGCTGCACCGGCGTCCCTCCGTCTTTGTCGTGCTGACCAGATAATCACAGAGTCGGTTTTTTCCCTTCAGATAGGCATCCAGCTCCGGTCCTGTCGTCGTAACCTCCGATACAACACCAGAACAGGGGAGCTGCACCAATGCGGCTCCGCACTCAAAAATGATCCTTGCCGCGGCAACGTCCTGATACAGATTAAATTCTTTGTTTTCCGGCCAGTGCAGTGCATTGCCGCCCAGCCATACGATCACGATCCGGTCGATAATATCCGGATTTTTCAAAATTGCAGAAGCCACATTTGTGATGGCGCCGATCGCAAGCACATACAGCGGTTTTTCCGGAGTATAGTTCATTGCACGGGCCGCCAGATCTGCCGCTGCAGGAGATTCTACCGCCGTCTCTTCATCCGGCAGGTAGCCTGTCGAGCCTTTGTATACACTTTTTTTCAGCTCGTCCTTTCCCATCAGCGTCAGAATATTTAAGATCTCCTGATAGCTTTTCTCCATTCCATCTGCAGGGCCTGTGGATTTTTCATTAAAAAACGGCGCTGCATAGATTGCCTGTAAATGGAGTTTTTCTGCAGAGCAAATCAGATACGAAACAGCGAACTGATCGTCAATTTCATTATAGGTATCGGTATCCAGAACAACATCTACCGGTCCCGTCGGTCTGCTCAGACGGGCAAGAAGTCCCGGATCCTCCTGTTTTTTGGGTACCCATTGTGTTCCTTTTTTCTGTTCCATACGTAATCTCAGCTCCTTTTTTTATTTCTGCCCGCCCTTTTTGCTCCGCAGATTTTTCCTTTATTCCTGAGGTGCCTTTTCTCCGGTTACGCGATCCATTGTATAAAGAATGGATGCCTTTTTATAAAATGCACGATATGCGATTTGATCTGACATGTGATTTTTCTCCGGTGTGCCATACAGCGGATTCTCCAGGATTTTCTCTGCACATACGATCAGCTCTTTTAAATAGGTTTTGGGAATCGGATGCACATAATGCCCCGGGAAGATCAGATCAAACTCAGCTTCTCTGCCCTCCAGATGCTTCAACGCTTTTGCATAATGCTCCATCGTATCCGATTTGCAGGGCTCCGTGATCAGAGTCGGTGTGCTGACTACCGAATCGCCGGAAAACAGCAGACGGTTTTCAGAATCCAGCAGGCAGATCCCATCCTTCGTATGTCCGAAGGTCTCGATCACCTCCAGCTTACGTCCCCCCAGATCAAATACCTTTCCTTCCTCGATGGGATTCACACGATACTCATGAAGATAAGAAATCGTATCTGCTACAGACGCTTCTCCGTTATATTCTTCTCTACTCAGCTGTCTCTCGATAAAGGCGCGGCGTACCTCCTGACAGTTCTGCTCCTTTAAAACGCTGACCGCATTTTTATGTGCATAAACCTCATCAAACCAGACATTGCCGCCCGCATGGTCATAATGATGGTGGGAGTTTACTACCAGACAGGGCAGATCCGTCAGTTCCTTTACAACTGCATGTACATTTCCTGCACCAACGCCTGTATCCAGCAGCAGTGCCTGTGTTTTTCCGATGATCAGATACATCAGCGCAATGCCGAATTCATCAATCGCATATACTCCATCTGCTACCAGCTGAACTGTAAAACCGTTAATTTTCCGAATATTCATGTTATCCATTTTTATTTTCTCCTTTTATTATAACACTTTTTTTTTCTGAAAATTTCGGAATTGATCTGTGCAAGTTATTTTCCATCCCGGCTTATGGGAATTTCCAATCCGTCATATGCCACAACGATCTGATATTCCGGCTTTGCATCCGTCATTATCCCTTGAAGCTTTTCATGAGGCGCCGTATGACACTGATTTATATGGGAAAGATATATTTTGGTATCCTGCCGGATCGTTTTATTTTTTTCAAATGTATCCAACAGCTCCAGAAAAGTATCCGCACATAAATGGGTATTCCATTCCTCCTGCAGCTTCAGATTTCCGAATGTACATTCTGAGATCCAAATGTCAAGATTCTGATTTTTCATGAAATCAAGAGTTTCTTCCTCATACAGTCCAGTATCCATTCCATACAGCATTTTTGTTCCGTCTTTTGCCTTCAGCACATAATTTGCGCTGCGCTCTTTTGCCATATTCCCGCCGTGATTTCCACGAATCGGTGTAACCTCATACTCCCCTATGGAATAGGTCTCAAAATATTTCAGCTTGTGAAAAGCATAAATCCCCTTTTCTTCCATTCCCCGGAGAGTTCCTCCAAATGCGATCTCACTGTCACGCAAGAGCTCAATGAACCGATAGCCCTCTTCCGAAAAATAGAAATGCACCGGTGTTGTCCGAAGATGAGTTGCCATGCTCATAAGGCCCAATGCCGTAAAATCAAAATGATCATCATGGGTATGTGTAATCAGAACATGCTCAATGTCACACATAGAACCATATTGAAGTGCCTGGGTGAAAATATCCGGCCCCATATCAATCATAATATTCCTGCCCAGTCGAAAGCAGGAACGCTTGCGGACATCCTTTCCGCCATGCTCACGGGCATAATTGCACATCGGGCAGTCACAAAAGGGACTCGGCACACCCTCCGCTGCTCCTGTTCCATAAAAAATACCTGTGTCAGCCATAAATTCCTCCTTATAGAAATAGTTTTGTCTTTCCGTTACGGAATGCCTGTCTGCATTTTCAGAATTTCATCTGTTTACACGTTCTGACGCCATTGACATAAATATCGTTTGCCAGCTCCGTAACCAGACGAAGGTCCTGCCAGGTTTCACACTTTTTCCCCATAAAGGTAATATTGTCAAAGGTAATATCATGAACGCGCACTTCTTCCGTCGGCGTCTGGTATCCTCGAATCAAGGAAACCGGAATATCGCCGTTTAATACCTGAATGTTGTCAAAATGAATATCATTGATCTCCCCTTTGGCAACCTGCTGTGTATACTTGCAAAGCAATACCTTGATATCAAACAGCTTCTGCTCCGCCTGCTCTACCCGGATATTTCTGTAATGAACGTCATGCACATGACCGCCATCCGCCTGATGGATAGAAATCGCTGCGCCGCCCATATTTCCTTCGTACTGACAGTGAATGATATCACAATCCTCAAATATGAGATCGTGGATCTCACTCTGGAGCCCGTAGCCTAATTCAATTGCATTGCCCGGCTCTGCATTCCAGAGTACGTTGTTGTGGACATATACTTTCGTCACATCCCGAACAGTCGAAGTATCCGCAATCAGCCCATGCGCCTTAATACAGATACTGTCATCCGTCGAACGGATAAAGCAATTCTTTACCTCCACATCCTGGCTGCTCGTAATATCAATACCATCTCCTGTTACAATTCTGGACATGATATTCATATCATCAATGACAACATGATCACATGCCGCCGGAACCACATGCCAGGAGGGTCCGTCTACTGCCGTAAAGCCTTTTAAGAGGACATTGTTGCACCACTTGATATAGATAAAAAACCGATGGGCATTACTGTCCGGCAGATGCCAGCAGGCTCCATTGACGATTCCGTTTCCTACAATAGATATATTATCACAATGATCCGCATAAATACAACCGGATACCACGGCACCCTCTTCGATATAAACCGTGTCGTTCGGCTTTAAGGTCAGGACGCCAACATTGTATACCTTTCCTTTTTCAAAACAGATCGTCGTATTTTCCGGTTTCTCAATTCTACGGGAACAGAACACAAACAGTGCGTCATGCAGTCCGCCGTCTGTCTCCACCGTAAATTTCTTCGGCTCGTCGAGATGAATCTGAACAGTCTCCCCTGTTACCGAAGGAACGATTCCAAAGCTGGTCGGACGAATTGCCAGCTTCTCAAAGGGTGTATGAATCGAAATTTCCAGATCATAGGCTTCGTCATCTACTACAACAACATAATCAAAGGAGTCTGTATGATATACCACGCGCTCCGTTCCATTGCAGATAACACTGTATTTTGTTGATTTTTCCAGTTCCTCTACGGAATTCAAAATAAACCGCGGCTCCTCAATCGGATCCGGATTGTGATAATAAATTAAATCGTTTTCAAAATCCTTCATGTCTTTTTTCTCCTCGTATCAATTTCTACAGTCCATCAAATTTATCCCTTAACTGCACCGGCTACCATACCGCCGATAAAATAAGAGGAACACTTCAGATACAACAAAACCACCGGAATGGTCGCGATACACAGACCTGCACACAGTACACCATAATCCGTATTGTACATGGAATTAAAGTTCATCAGACCAAGCGGAAGCGTTTTTAAGGAATCCTTTTTAATTTCAATCAGTGCCCAATAGAATTCACTCCAGGTACCTTGGAAGTTAAAAATCATTACGGTAGCGATAACCGGTTTTAACAGCGGAAGCGTAATCCGAAACAGGTTCTGCAGCAGGGAGCAGCCGTCCAGCAGTGCTGCTTCATCCAGCTCTTTCGGCAGGCCTTTTACATAGTTAATCATAATAAAGGTTGCCGTCGGAAGCCCCAGCGTAACATACGGAAGCAGCAACGCAAGCCGCGTCCCGTTCAGTCCCCACGCTTTCAGCGTCGTAAAGTTGGGGATTGTGAGCATTTCAGATGTGATAAACAGTCCGGACAAAAACAGTATTTCAATGAATCCACTGCCCCACGGTCTTAATTTCCCGAGCGCAAAGGATGCGAGTATAATAACGATCAACTGCACTGCCAGCGTCATAATCGTAATAATAACACTGTTCATGAAAAAGCTTCCAATTTTACCAATTTTCCATGCAGAAACATAGTTTTCCGGTTTAAAGGTCGTAATGCCAAAAGGGTTCGTCAAAACATCCAGATTGGATTTTACGGATGTCAGAAACATAAACACCAGCGGATACAGCACAATCACTGCCAGAATCAGAAGAATGATCTGACTGAATATCCCTCCTATTGTGAGTTTCTTTTTTTCTTTCATTATTTTCACCCCTTCGCTTATTCGTAGTTATACCTGCGTCCAATCAGTCTGCTGATCAGCACCAGTGTCAGAATGATGATAAACAGCACAGTAGACATTGCCAGCGCCCTATAAAACTTGAAATCAACGAACGCCGTAGTATAAATCAGCTGTGCAACTACAGTCGTCGCCTTGCCGGGGCCACCGCCGGTCAGCATATAGAACAGAGCAAAGGATTTCATACCGCCGGAAATGGAAAGGATGACGTTTGTTTCCGTCGTTCCCGCAGTAAGCGGAAGGAAAAAATTGAAGAACAGATCTTTTTTGGTCGCGCCGTCAACCGCTGCGGATTCCAGAACATCTTTGGAAATATTCATCATCGCAATATAGAATAAAACCATCGTAAAACCGATATACTGCCAGGTATTTACCGCAATAACCGTGCCGAGGGCAGTGCTCTTCTCCCCGATCCACGCATGTGTCAGATTGTCAAGACCAACCAGGCGCAGCAGCGTATTGACCAGACCAATATCCTTGTTCAGCATAAACTTCCACATAACCGCCACTACAGAAGCGGGGAGGACGACCGGGATATATAAAGCCACTTTATAAAACTGCTGCCACTTCGGAGTCATATAATATACTGCAAATGCAAGCAAAAAACCGAGGGTTGTCTGAATCAGTGTGGAAACCACTGCAAAAACCAGATTGACCTTGATCGCCGCCCAATATTCGTCATTATGAAACAGCTCAATATAGTTTTTCAGTCCAACAAAACTAAGATCCGAACCGAATGCATTCCAATCCGTAAAGCTCCTGACCAGGCTCTTAAAAAACGGGAAAACAAGAAAGCATCCCAAAAATACAAAACCGGGAATCAGAAAAACATATCCCATGAGCTTTTGCCTTGTTTTATAATTCATTTTGCTCTTCATATCTTCACCCTTTCAAATAGGGCCGGCAGTCAACTTTCTGCCAGCCCTATTTCAGTTTGCCGCTATTTATTACTTACCGTTTTCTTCCAGTAATTTGACGTACGCATCTTCGATCTTCTGACCGAATTCTTCAGGAGTTTCGGAAGGATCGGAGAGAAATTCTGCTTCCAGATCACCAGTATCTGATCCGATATCGCCGGCATTGTAGTCATAGTTTTTTCTATAGCTCTCTGCGCTGGAGAAGATTTCTGCAAATTCGCTCTGGTTTGCATTGTCATAGGTGCAGTCCTTATTTGCCATTACAGACAGTGTCTCGTTACCGAATTTCTGCTGTACATCTTTGCTTGTGATATATTTTAAGAATCTTGCGGACTGTTCCGGATACTTGGTACCGGAGTAAACCATGAATCCGTCAACACCAAAGTTGTGAAGCAGGGTAGGCGTGCCTTCGGGTGCAGGGAACGCCATAACGCCAATTTCGAAACCGGCTTCTGCGGAGTTCTTTTCAAGATCTGTCAGTTCATTGTTGTTTACGAATGCAAACAGACCTTTCTGCAAATAGAACTGACCGGTAGCATCTTCTCTCGTCATAGCAAGAGAATCCGCATCAAGGTAACCTTTGTCAACCCAGTCTCTTAATCTTGCTCCTGCTTCAGCATATTCTTTGGCAACATCCGTATAGTGACCTGTCAAATAGTCATTGTTTTTAAGATATCCTGCATCGTACATGTAATGCAATGCAAAAGTCTCAACCAGGGATGCAATCTGAAAGCCGTGAGGATTACCAGGCGTCAACAGAGGTGTTACTCCGGTCTTTGCAGCTTCGCCAAGCAATGTTTCAAACTCTTCCAACGTGGTAGGAACTTCCCAGCCGTTCTCTTCCATCATCGTCTTGTTATATGCAAGCACGGTACAGGTTGTTCTGAACGGTATGCAGAAGACCTGATCGTTAACAGTACCGGACTGTACAGCGGGTGCCAGCAGGGAATCTCTCCATTCATTGTTATTCTCTTCCAAATAAGGAGTGAGATCGTATGTAGCGCCTACGGAATTGAACGAACCCATCTGGTTTGCCCAGCAGCATGCTACATCAGGAGCTTCGCCAGCAGCGAAGGCTGTTGTCAGAGTCTGTGTCAGAACGTCCCAGGTGATCACCTGTGTCTCAACCTTGATATCCGGATTTGCCGCTTCGAAATCAGATATCATCTGTGTGAATTCCGCTTCGTACTCCGGCCAGTCATGCATGAAAGTGATGGTCACCTGTTCGCCGTCAGTAGTCTGAGCTGCTTCCACTGTGGCATCATCCTCTTTTTCCGTCGTGGCAGCGGTATCCGCAGGAGCTACTGCATTTGTAGAGCCGCAGCCTACAAGGGCGGATGCAGCAGTCATGACTGCCATCACAATCGCCAATACCTTTTTGTTTCTCATACCATATCCTCCTTTTTATTTCCGACACAAGAACGACTCGTTTTGTGTCTATCTGCTTTCTGCAGATCATTCACCCTTTTCCCCTGATGTCTTTCCTTTCCTGTCAGTCGATATCCATTTGCTGAATGTAAGCCTGCTGCCGTTTCAGCATTTTCTTAAATGCATGATACACGCCATCTGCGTTTTCTTTCAGGGTTCGTTTGGAATTCGTATGTGGATTGATGCTCGTGGCGTAATCCAGCTGGCTGATCCAGTCTGCCGGAATCGATTCACTTCCGGAAAGCGCACCGGCAATTCCACCGGCAACTGCCGCAACACAGTCTGTATCACGTCCCATATTTACGCCTGCAAGGATCGCTTCCTTCGTATTTCCATGAACCATCTTAAAAATAACAACGCCCTTTGTGACAACTTCATTCGCATAGCTGAACGGATACGGCATTCCAAATCCGTTATAAATGGAATCAAAATGCTGTCTCAGCTGAAAAATGTCACTGCAGCCTGTCGCTTTTTTCAATTGCTCGTCAATCTCTTTCACAACGACATCGGGATCGCAGTGATCAAAAATTGCCCCGATCACAGAATCCACAGTTGCGCCGGGCTTCGTTCCCTCCGCAATTGCTACGCCAGTAACACATGCCCATTTCAGCCCACGGCTGTTCGTTGTCTGATACAGCTGTCCGACCTGCAGGATATCCTCTTTTGCGCCTTCTACATTGCCTGCGTTGATCAGACCGATCGGATGACACGCCCTTGCAAAGCTGTTGAGTCCGGCGTAATCGCAATATCTGCCAAGATCGGTTGCCGGTATTCCGGTTTTGGCCATTTTCAGAAGAACCCCTTCAAACGGTTCGGATACCCAGCCTCCTGCATTCGGATTTGCGTATTTGTTCCAGGCAGCCCTGACATCCTCCGCTGTGACTCTTCCCTCTTTTTCCATAATCGCGGAAATCATCAGCTTCTGTCGTTCCACGCCGTCCTCTGTCGTTCCGGGTTCCCTGTCCCAGCCATTTCCGTAATGCTGGTACGGAAGATACCCGTCTACATAGCCGTACTTCCTGTCAATTTCTTCATAAGTCATTCCCTCAACAGGAGCTCCCATTGCTGAACCGATATGACAGCCACAGATACAGCCAAAAAACTTGTCCTGTAAAATTATGCTCATATAATCTCCTTTTTCGTTATAATTTCTGTTCAATCGTTATAAATATATATAACTTCCGCTTCGTATATTTGTCAATATATTGTATTTTCATTTATTTTTATTGAATATATTAGCAAAATTATACCATACCCATATGCTTGCAAGTAAAAATACCGTTCCATCATCTTTTGACAATGGAACGGTATCTGTATTTCCTTATTCAGTTCTGCCCCTTTACTTCCAACTCAGCGCTGCAATTCCAAATTTATCCCTTTTTCTCGTCAATTCTTCATCGCTGTATTTTTCAATTGCGATCTCTGCAAGATACAGTACTCTGCAGCCTTCCTCCAGATGTCCCAGATACGAAGTCTCCGGTGTTGCCATGCAAATATGGATATGCGGCTCCCCGTCTATAATCAGCCCCTGCCCGGCCGCCACTTCAATCGGTCCTTCCACGGTATAAAAACCGTTGGTCGGATCCTCCTCGGTGGTCTGGATCATGTGATATCGCGCCTTATCCAACGTTCCAATCATAGATACAACCGCTCCGTTTTTGATCTTGTGTTCGGTAATGGCCTGGTTCAGGCACTGCAGCATATCATCGCCTTTTCCCAGATGAAGCAAAATAACGTCTCCTGTTTTCCTGACATGAAATGTGTGCATTTTACATCCTCCTGTTTTATGAAATCGTTCTTATGTTTTTTGTATCTGTTGTGTTTTCCGGCGTTTGTGTCCGGAGAACTTTACGAAACAAAATAAAGAATGAGCTCCCGAGCATAATGCTGACGCTGATCCATGCAGAGGCTTCTGCAGCGGCAATCCCCATAAAGCTGTGCCTGCCAAGCCAATATCCAAAAATCAGTCTGCTGATGACTTCCAGTCCGCCGGAAAGCATCGGAATCCATGTATTGCCCATTCCCTGAATGCAGTTTCGAAATACCATCAGAAATCCCAGGAAAAAGACGAAAATTCCCACAATCAGCAGATATTGTCTGCACAACTCAAGTACTGACGGATCTGTCACCATCAGCGACGCGATCCTTTTCCCGCCGAAAATCTCAATGGCAGACAGCGGAATATGAATCAGGATAGAAAGAATCACTCCCATCCGAACACCGTCTTTAATTCTGTCATATTTTTGCGCACCGTAGTTCTGACCGACAAATGTCATAAATGTCATTCCCAGCGCATTGCTGAATTCTCCGATCACGCTGCGAATTTTGGTGGACGCCGCATAAGCCGCCACTGCAGACGCACCGAGATCGTTTACAAAAAACTGCAGGATCATTCCACCGACTGCCGTTACCATACTCATAATTCCGACCGGCATCCCGGTTTTCAACATTCTGACTGCCAGCCGTGCATTTTTGCTCTTACAGCCGTCTAAAAGACTGACAAATTCCAATCTTTTCAAACCTGCGGCACAAATCGCAAAGGAAAATACCTGAGACAACACCGTTGCCACAGCCGCTCCCTGCACGCCCCACTTCAGTATGAGTACAAATACGCAGTCCAGACCAACATTTGTTATAGAGGAAACAAGCAGCGCACAAAATGGCGTAGACGAATCCCCCAAAGACTGCAAAACGCTCATAAACAGGTTATTCAAAACGGTAATCACAAACCCCAGCAGGATCACTTTGATGTAATCCAGCGACTGCTCCAGAATTTCTCCGGGCGTATGCATCAGAATCAGGAAATCTCTGATCGCCAGAGATCCGACGATTGAGATCATCGTTCCCACAATCAGCGACAAAACGGATGCAACAAAAAATCCACGGTTTACCAGATGATAATCCTTTTTCCCGTAGGCCTGTGAAATATGGATGCAAAATCCTTTTGTAATCCCCATTGCAAATCCGAGCGTCAGCCAGACTACAATGGATGTCGCGCCGACTGCTGCCAGCGCCTGCGCTCCGATTCCCCGTCCGACAACGACGCTGTCCACAAAGCTGTACAGCTGCTGAAACAGACCGCCAATTGCCAGTGGAATATAAAACAGAATGATATTTTTGGCAATGCTGCCTTCTGTCATGTCCCTTGCCTGTGTTTTCATAAGTTTACCCTGCAAAATTTCTGCCCTTTCTTTTCCTATCAACGATTGTTCAGGTTCAAGCAAAGTTCAACAGGCAGGATTCTTCCGTCGTATGCCCCGGCAGCTCCACAATTTCAACAGGCAGAGCTCCCGGATCAATACCGGCTCCGCCCTGAAATAGAAATTTGCTTGTTAAAATAATTTTACTCTATTTTCGTCTTTTGTACAGAATAATTTGCTTTTAGAAATCTGAAAACCGGTATATGAAAAGGATCAGTCCTTTGAATGCTAAGGGATCTGCTGAAAATAATGTCTGCCCTTTCATCAACAAGAAGAACAGTTCACCAAGAGTTCTTTGTCTCTGGTTCTTTCGTCTGATCCAGCTTATGTCTTTTTTCTTGCAAGGGTTCTGTTATTAAAGCCCTTTACCGGACCTATGATATTTATATTCTTTGCAGATGCTAGCAGTCAGCTGTTTACATAGATCCGTGTATTCCCATCGCGCAGCATTTTAGTTCAACCGGAAATTGTCTAATTCTTTTTTAAAGGATTATCTAATACATAATACAAAGAAATATGCTCCTGTCCATCTCTTGTAATTTGGATATTTTCCTTTACAAAGCGGAAACCACTTTTTTCAATAACTCTTTTTGATTGACTATTTATAACAAAATGGCTACACATTAAGTAATCATAATTTTCTTGTTCAAAGCAGAATTTAATTACTCTATTAACAGCTTCTGACATTAAGCCTTTTCCCCAATAATCTTTACTTAATACATATCCTATTTCTTTGCTATTTTCTTTGTTTCCTCTATATCTTTACGTGCATATCCCATACACGGCACCTCCTTTTGGACATGAAAAAAGCAGCTACCCTATTTTTTTCATAGACTAACTGCTTAAACCTCTGGTTCCATATTAAATTTTAATTTTCTGAAACGTCTTCCGTCCGACTTAACTGCTTGCGAACATCACGTCCACGATACATAATTCGCACTATATACACTGTTTCTGTTTCATCATTCGTCTTATAAAACACCAAATAATTGTCCACCGGAAAGAACCGAAGTCCTCTGCTGTGCCATGGTTCTTCCTCATAAAGCCGGTTTCTATTCGGCATGGTGACCAGCTTTCGAATAGCAGCCATAATTCGGTCTGTCTGTCCGGCAGCGTTCTCTGGAGCTAACAGTTCCTCTGAAATATATCTGAAAATATTTCGCAGATCTCTTTTGGCTCCTGCTGTATACACCACTTTATATTTCATATACCAAATTCCCGTTTCATTTCTGCTTCAACTTCATCTGCTGAATACACTCTGCCAGCCTTAATATCTTCCATGCCTTTTTCTATTTCTGCATCAAACTGTTCCTTTGTAAGAGAACCATATGCAACAGGTTCCTCATAAGCCGGAAGTTTCATTTCAAAAGGAATTCCTCTCTGGAGTACAATCTGTCTCAGAAACATTCCCACCGCATTGGACATTGGAATACCAAGTCGATCAAGCACCTGCTCTGCCTGTTCTTTCACTTCAGGCTCAACACGTGCAAATACATTTGCTGTTCTTGCCATAGATATCGCCTCCTTTTTTTCTTCATTATATTTCGTTTGATTGCAAATTGCAATCGGTTCGCAATCTTTTTTATCATTCATACGCTGGCAGGTGGCAGATAAGGTATCTATAAATGTGATCATGATTTTTCTCCCAAAGTACTTATATCATCACAAAGAAAGACCGTATCTCCCTCTGTAATACCTGCCGTGTTAAAAGCATCTACCCGTACATAATACTGTTGTCCTTTTACCAGTGCTCCAACCCGGTGGTTTTTGCATTCTCCCATGACCATCCAGCTATGATAAAGTTTATCCGGGCTATTGCCCCAAAGGATTTGATAGCCTACCACATTTTCTAATGGATTTTCCTTCCCTTTCACATCTATCATCATATCTAGTTCCGATATTCTTTTGATTTTGACTACCGGTTTCTTTGGTCTCTCTCCATTTCCAATTCCAAACACCCGAAAACCGGAAATACTCGGATTCTGTTCATAGGGCACCTTTATCACAGTAAGGCGCAGTTGGCGGATCTTTTTGCCCTCTTCCCAAACCAGGAAATCATGAGGCATATCGCCCTCAGTCTTTCTTTTATCCTCCAGCATAAACCAGTTTCTTCCATCCAAAGACCCCTCTAAATACCATGCTGTCACATGATTATTTAGATCAATATATCGCTCTGCATCCGGAGTCTGAATCATTTTCCCTGGACAAGGAATCTCATTCTCCATATCATCAGCAAAGTTAAGCTGGATAGCATGCACATCCATAATGTCGCCTAAGTCCATCTGAATCCATGGCTCATTACAACGATCTGCTTTCCACCATGTCTGTACATTTTCATCCACAGCATAGTTTTCTTCATGACCGGATACACAACCGGATGAACTTACCTTTGCACGGAAACTAAGAAGCATCCATTCCGGATTCTTCCATGGGTTCTCTTTTATGTCATCTGCCTTTAGTGGCCAGTCTCCATATCTCTGATTGCAATAGAGCGTTCCCTCCTCATCAAATCCACAAGGCCAGATTCCTACCCGTCTCTCAAAGACATGATTCTTACTTATGCGCATGGTTGCTGTATGCCACCATCTTCCTTCCTTATCCTTCATCGTTGAACCATGTCCCGCTCCGGGCAAAAATCCACCCGGTTTATAAGAAAATGGATTACTTTCTGCTGGTACAAAAGGACCCAACGGAGAATCACCTATGTATACTCCATCTGCATACACATTGATTTCTGCTCCCGGACAGGCATATTGAAGATAATATTTTCTATCATGCTTTGTCATCCATGCACCTTCTATATATGGCAGATTCGCAAAGGTCGTACGTATCATATCATAGTTTTCTTTTGGTATATCTTTTGCCCTTTCCCCACAATCTTCCAAAAATTTGGCAAAGCACACATCAATTTCCGCCTCGCTTCTTGGATTCTCACTGTGATTCTCTCCAAAACGCTCATAACCTCTGCTCCATGGGTTTCCCTTGATTAAATCCTTCTTTTCTCCAATGGGACTCATTGTTTGCGGATCCAGTTCCACGCCCCAGATTGGTGTCCGATTATCACAGCCCCAATAAAAATACATCCGTCCATCATCATCTAAAAACAAATTAGGATCCCAGTATTCCATGGTTCCTTTGATTTCCTCATAAGGTCCATGAATGGGGTCTTTCGTACGATAAAAGCTACATGGAACTCCACGATTTGAAGCCGTAAAATAAAGCCACTCTCCAATTACACGGACATCAGGTGCATAATCATAAATAGGCAGATTACCCGGCAAGCTATAAGCTTTCCAGCTTACCATATCTTCGGATACCCAAACACTTCCTGTCATAGAGGCAAAAAGATAATACTTTTCTCCATACATAACCATGGATGGGTCCGCCGCCTCACGATTCACGGTTAACTTAAAATTGTCTCTCGGCTCCTTTTTAAAGGAGTATGCATAAGGAACATTGATGGGATTACAATAATATTTCATCGTACCTCCGTTCTGGCGTAAAATGCTCTCCTCTTTCCGTCAATCCAGGCATCCTCTGTAACCTGTACAGTTTTACTGAAGCAGATTTCATCCGAGGATTTTCCCAGCATCACATCAAATTGTCCTTTTTCAATTTTCCATCTCATATCTTTATCTAAAAATGCGGTTTGAGATGGTTCAATGAAAAATGTAACTGCCCGTTGTTCTCCCGCAGGAATCAGTACCCTCACAAATCCTACCAATTCTTTTACCGGCCTTGTCCTAGACGCAAACCGATCACTGATATAGCACTGCACAATCTCTGTGGCATCTGCATTTGAGACATTCATAACCTGACAGGATACGGTAATGAGTTCATCCGGCTTTACTTCAGGCTTCGAAATTTTCATGTCAGAATAAACAAATTCTCCATAACTAAGTCCATAGCCAAAGCAGTAGCGTGGTTTATGACTTGTCTCCAAATAATTAGCAAATCCTATACTTTCTCCTTGATGACTTGCTGACCCCCAGGGGTGATTGTAGTAAATTGGAATCTGACCCGCATTTACAGCTACCGAAACCGGAAGCTTTCCACTCGGTGACACCACTCCATAGAGTATATCCACGATAGCTTTTGCTCCGGCTTCTGCAGGTGCCCATGCTTCTAAGATTGCAGATAAGTTCTTATCCGCCACATCGCTGGAAATAGGTCTTCCGGAAAAATGGATTCCTACAAGCGGTTTATGGAATTGAGCAGCCCTCTCTATAAAAGCTTCCTGACACTTCGGCAAATTAATATAGGTACTGTCGATCCCTTCCCCCATGGATGCCAAAGAACATGTTCCGTATTTATCTCCCAATGTAAGAATTACCAAATCTGCTTCTTCCACAAATCTTAAGCCTTCATCCATAAGAGACAAATCCTCTCCCGCCACATGATATCCCCGCGCATATATGAATTGTGTGTCTGGGCAGCGAATCTTTAATTCCTCCAAGAGGGATCTGCATCCCGGCTTCTGTCGTTTCAAGATTGCATCGTACTTATCCCCTTGGTCTAACTGAATATTGGTGCCTGGAACAGTTGGAATCTCCTCGCCTGATGTATTTTCAATTCCCGCTACTCCCGCAATGCTATTTGCTACGGCATAGATAGACTCCATCATGGATAAATGAGTATATCCTCCAAAGAACATTCTTGCGTTATCTGCATGAGGTCCAATCACCGCAATTTTTTTATTTCGCATCTGTTCACCAGAAAAAGGCAGGATACCATCGTTCTTAAGAAGAACCATGGATTCCACTGCCGAATCATAGGACAGTTTCCCTTCTTGGTGTACTTTTACAAAGGATTCTTTCAGTTCTTCTCCCTCCATCGCATATGGATGATCAAACAACCCCATGCGATACTTTTCTGTGAGAATACGCAGAACTACGTTGTCCAATGTTTCTGTGGAAAAACGACCTGTCCGAAAAGCTTCATACAGATCTTGTCCATATCCTGCAGGACTTGGCATCTCTATGTCCATACCAGCCTCAAGTGCCATCATACCTGTTTCTGCAAGGTTTTCTCCAATGTGTTGCACCGTATGACTATTTCCAATTCCACCATAATCACTCACACAGATTCCATCAAATCCCATCTCTTCTCGTAACAGATTCGTAAGCAAGGACTTGGAAACAGACGCGGGCTCATTATCTATAGAACAATAGCACGGCATAATTCCCTTTAAGCCACTTTCTGTAATGGAGGCCTGAAAAGGTTTCCCATAAATTTCTCGAAGAGTGCGTTCCGTAGTTTCACTATGTGTTCCGTGGATTCCACCCTGAGAATTATGGAAAGCAAGAAAGTGCTTTGCAACACTCTCTGGTCTTCGTCCGTCAACAGAGGTATTTTGAATTCCTTTTGTGTAGGCAACTCCCATTGCTGCCGCAAGGGTTGGATCTTCTCCGTAAGTTTCTCCCTGTCTTCCCATTCTGGAATCTCTGGATACATCAAGAACCGGAGCCAAAATATGCGTAATTCCGCAAGCAGCTTCCTGCGTTGCAACACACTTTGCAATTTCTTCTTCTAACTCCACATCAAAGCTTGCACCTCTCCCAATTCCGGCCGGGAAACTGCTGGCCTCCTGAATAAAAGCTCCGCACAGTCCTTCCATATGGAAAATAGCAGGAATATGATGAGGGCTTTGCTCCATTACCATTTTTTGTACATTATTAATCCATTTTGCAGCCTCATCCAGCGTTTCCATTCTGCGCATCTCTAAGGTACTGACTTCTCCAATCCCATAAGGAATCTGATTTCTAATCCAGTCCATATCCAGATAGGTCTTGTCAAATGGGAATACGCAGTTGATTTGTGCCATTTTTTCTTCCAAAGACAATTCTTTTATTAACTGTAATGCCCGTTCTTCCGGTGTCATATCATGCTTCTCTCCATTCAAACTCATACGTTCCACTCCTTTATGACTCCTGTGCTTTTTTCTGCTTTCTTTCTGCTACTTCCTTTTTCATATCCGGAAGTTTTTTCTCTAAATCAAAACGTATAAAAATTACAAACATTACAAGATTTGTAATAAGCGGCATATAGTTTGAAATTGCATAGATAGACCATTTCATAGAACTGGTTGCCACAGCAAGACTGGCATCATAGTTTCCTGCCTGAAGAAGTAATGCGAGGATTGCGGCCGACAAACCTGCACCTACCTTGCTGCCAAAGCTGATTGCTCCACCTGAGGTTGCTACCAGCCGCTTTCCATATTTCCACTCATTATAATCGACTGTCATTGCAGTAAGCACACCATATAAACACATAAGCGGAATCTGAATAAAACTTCCCACAAGGCTTGTCACGATATAAAGGATAAAGTTCTCCGGCATAATGCAACGAATTCCTGCCATTGCTGCTGCGCCAACGAGTCCAATATATATCGTCCACTTAATTCCGATTCCTCGAATAATCGGCTGGGAAATTGCAAAACCGATAAACGTTGCCAGTAAACCAAGTGCTCCAATAATTGCCACCAAATTATCATTACCAAAAATCCATTTGCAGTAGTATGTACCTGCGGAGCCTGCAACTCCGGTGGTGACGGAAGTGATTAAATTGAATAATAAAACAATTATCCAATATTTATTGCGGAAAAGCATTCCAACTGCTTCTTTAAACGGAACCTTCTCTTCTTCAACCGGTGCTGCGTTCTCTTCTGCTTCTAACTCTGATGCAAACTTCGTCTTTACTCCATTTTTATAACAAATAAAGAATAACAACAAGCAGATCAATGCAATGATAACACCATATTTAATCCATGCAGACTGTGTTCCGCCAAGAGCATTTGTGATTGGAATGGTAAGGATTGCAATCAGCATTCCCGCTCCATAATTTCCGATTGCGCGGAAAGTACCCATAACGCTTCGCTCCTGGTTACTGTTCGTACGGACTACCATGACTGCAGCAAACGGAGTAGCAATCATCGTGTAAATTACGGCTGAAATCAAAATATTAGTAATTAATATATACGCAAGCTGGCCAATGTTCCCTATTCCGCTTGGCACGGTAAACATAGCAATAATCACAATCGCTGCCGGGATAGCGAGTCGAATCATCCATGTGTAGTATTTTCTGTCACCACCCTTGGAATGGTCCACCATATTTCCAACAAGCACATCGGTTAATGCGTCCAAAATCTTGGCAATCATAAGTGCAAAACCTACTCCGCCAACAGCAGCTCCTACCTTATCCGTATAAAAGTAAGTAAGCTGACCTACCAGGTTTGCCATAAGACCTAGTGAAAACTGGCCTCCCAAATCAGCAAAATAATCTCTTTTTCTCATAACCATTCTTGCGCCATTCGAATCAAATCTTGGTTCGTTTGTTTTCTCTTTTCCCATTTTCCTACTCCTTTTTCTCTTTGATTTATCTCTCCACAACTAAACGATACTGCGTGGAAGGAATTTCTCCACCTAAAACAAATTTCACATTTCCATCCTGAGATTCGCCATCATATGTGGCAAGTACCTCGCCCTCCTGTGAAAGAAGTTCCAGCTTCGCAGTTCTTCCCGGAAGCCATAATTCCCCTTCCAAGGTGTTCACATATAATTTTCCTTTCATGGTAATGTGTGTGACAGGCATTCCCATCATCATATCTCCCTGCTCAGATTTCGTTTCTGTCATACCGGTATCACTCAAAGCAACTAAAAGGTATTCTGTTTTTCCTTCTATTCCAGATTTATTTCTCTTTAAGCTTGCTAACGTAATTCTTTTATTTTTTGCCTTGACGCAAATATCATCTAAAAGAAGAATATCGCCATCCGGCATCCCGCTAAAATATGTAAAATTCTCTGTAGATATCCTAAATTGCTTTTGATCCGGCGAAAAAATTAGTTCTCCTGTATCCGAAACAAGGGAGCCATCTACAAGGCCTTGCTTCTCATCTAAAATATTCCAGGTTTTCAATGCCTGATCTAAATAAGTAGCAAATGCAATATAATTCCCGGTTCCAGCCAATTCCTGCATGTGGTCAATTACAAGATTTTTTTTGCCTAAATGGATACCATATGCCACTTCTTTTGTATCTTTTGCAGCTCCTACTAAGCGGTTTACATCTAATCCGTTTCGATAGATATCTGCGTAATCTGACCACGCATAATATACACCATGTTCTGCGTTTTCCAAATTGCCATCATTGACAAAGCCTGCATTGACAGCAACCTTTGCCTTTCCGCCATAGGTATCGCCATCCAAAAATACATTTCGCATACGAGTCACATATGGAAGATACATAATTGGAGCTGCCATCATATTTGGAAGTGTCTTCAAATCATTTTGGGTATATACCAAATCCACCTGGTTTCTTGCTGGGGAAACCAGTCCTTTTAGAAATACCTCTGCCATCATCCCCCACTGACAAATTAAAGAAGGATCATTGTACGCATCAAATACGCTTAAAATTTCATCTTCCGGTTCATTCTCTTTTTCAGAGGTCTGATAGTTGTATAGAATCAATCCATCCCAGTCATTTAAGCATGCGTATGCAACTGTATGCATAAATGCGGTAGAATGAAACGGAACTAATCCATACTCATTCCATTCACTCACCATAAATGGCTTCCCCTCCGTAGCAGCAATGGCTCCCATAGAAAGGATGGTATTTGCCATGGCTCCCACATAGGTCTGAACCGTAAGTGGATTTACTCCGACATACTCATTCGGGAATACAATGTTATAACCTCCATCTACTAATGGAAAAAGTGGATGATTAAAGTAGCAGTTGTTCTCCATGATGTCCCCATCTATATGACCATACACATCTGCGGCTCCTGCCACCAGATTACTGGCTACTATCGGTACCTTAACTCCAATCCCTTTTAAAAATGCTTTCATCCGGCTATAGAATCTACGGTTTTGAGCAATACCAAATTCCATGTAATCTGCATATCTTGCAGGAGACACCTCTGCATCCCAATCTGCGTTGGGATCATTGGCAGGCTGATAGAAATTACCATGAACAATTTCGACGCTATTTTGCGTAGGATCTTCTTCCTCTTTCAAACCACATTTTTCATCCCATGTCCATGCCTTTTCTAATCGGTCTCTTGTATCATATTTAGACAAAAGGAAATGATTCCATTTCCGTTGCACTTCATCACGGTATGGTTGCATTGCCGGATTCCAGTCATTATCCATAGTCCCTTTTATTGCAGATTCCTCGTTATTTATCTGCACGGTAATCACAGCCGGTTCATCCACTAGTGCTAAGCCTGTGTACGGATTCACATGAGTTAAAAATTCTTTGGCAAATTCCTGCTGCAATTCAATTAAACGTTCATTAAACATCGGATAGCATTTAGAGCAGCTTGCCACCTTCGTGTCATAATCTAATTCATCTCCCAAAAGAAATTCTCTGGCTACGATAAGATCAATATGTATGTAGATACCTTTTTCTTTTAGTTTTGCCACAAAGTAGTCAAATCGATCTAAACCCTCGGGATGAAAGAAACGACTTGTTCCTTTTTCATAATCTAAAAGCGGTGCTTCCTTACAGCTGGACCAGCTTCTCTCCTGTTCTCCTATGGGTGCATCCGCAGCATGCAATCGAATGACATTCACTCCAAGGCTTGCGAATCGGCCTGCAAGCTTTTCGGCAAGCTCATGGTTTACCGCATTGGACCTGGTTGCCATATTGAATCCAAGAAATCTTGCTCTTGTCCCGTCCTCATAATACAAATGTCCGTTCTTTGCCTGCACAAATCCATGTTTTCCTGCCGGAGCATCCAGTAAATACGAAAAGTCTAATGCTCCCTTCGATGGATTTACCTGATTGATTTTGTATTCTTTCTGCATCTTCTTCCTCCTTTTCCTATGATTGCTCGTCTTGTTGCTGTTTGATATAATTTGCGAACCAGATTGCAGAATCCTTCTCCATTCGCTCCTGGTTTTCATAATTTACATAAACCAATCCGAAACGTTTATCATACCCTTCCGCCCATTCAAAATTGTCTAAAATGGACCAGTACATATATCCAATGATTGGATAACCCTCGTTGGCGGCTCTTTTCAGACCGGCTAAATAAAGCTTTAGAAATTCAATGCGCTGCTGATCATGAACCAGCCCATCGCTCATAATAAAGTCAACATTTGCCATCCCGTTTTCTGTAATCATAATAGGCTTCTCATATCGTGTATGAATAAACCGAACGGCCCAATACAAGGCATCTCCGGTAATTGCCCATCCCATGGCTGTTCTAGGAATACCCGGTTTCACATCCGGATTTGGGCCATCATCATCATCGAAATTATTTGCTTTATAGCAATTGTATCCAATGAAATCTATTTGCTCAGCAATAACCGCTTTCTCTTCATCATTTACGATATTTTCCAACTGTGGATGATAGGTTCCTTTACAAATTGGATCTAACCACCAATTAATTCTATGGCAATCTAAGATGCTCTCATAGGTTCTCTCCATTGCAGTCGCTATAGCCTCATCGGTATTATCGTTAGGCATAAAGAATTTCCCATCCATAGCAATCCCAATCACCGGTTTGGTCTTTGCACGCTCCCGAATGATTTGTACTGCTCTTCCATGGGCAAGTAACACATGCTTTGTAAGAATGCAGGTTCGCTTTACGAATTCCTCTGTTTTTGGTTCTACCCGCTCAAAAGGAGCATGAATTCCTTCCAAATAACCAGCCCCCACAAAGGTTGCCGCCTCGTTCATCGTCATCCAGTATGTTACTTCATCTGACAATGCATCTACTACGACTCTGGTATACTCTGCAAAGGCTTCTACCACATCACGAGACTTCCATCCTCCCTTTTCATGCATCCACATTGGCAAATCCCAGTGATATAACGTTACCATTGGAATCATCCCCTGCTTTTTAATTTCCTCCACCAGATTTTTATAATACTGCACTCCAAGAGGATTTATGACTCCTTCCTCTGGCATAATTCTTGGCCAACTGATTGAAAAACGATATGCCTGCAAATTCATCCGCTTCATCAGTGCGATGTCTTCTTTATAGAGGTGGTATTGGTCACAGGCAATATTTCCGTTATCGTTATGCTTTACATGACCATCAGAAAGTGCATCCCAGATACTTAACCCTTTTCCATCCTCATCGAATGCACCTTCTACCTGATACGCTGCACTGGCAGCTCCCCAAATCATATCCTTAGACCAACTCAAAATACTTCTCCTTCTCTCTTTATTATCTTTTGTTAATGTAATTGTATTCAAAAAAGCGCTCAATATATTGTATTATCCTATTTAATATTATAAAATTCTATCAGAAATTATTTGCTTTGCATTTTATTATTCCATTTTGTCATCTTTCAAATTCATAAGGAGCACTATGTTTACAGAGAAAAATTCCAATTACTTCATCAACCTTTGCAGGCAATATTCAGATGCCACATTGATTCCAACTACCCTTCGTGATAACTCAGTTGTTCTCTTTTCTTATCAAGGTGAGCAAATGGGGCTGCCACATAGCCAAGAGCCAGATGCTTATATTTACAACCCTTACCCAAATGGTCCTGAATTCTGTGGAGAAAATCCGGATATTTTATATGCCCAGATTCCTATTGAAGGCACAACCTTCAAAATATATCTTGGTCCGGTATTTCCCCTCGGAGTAACGGAAGAGATGCTCCGCAACCTTATGCGTGAACAAATTGTGCCATTAACTCATAAAGAAGAACTTCGGGAATATATTATGCATATTCCTACTATTACCAGAGCGCAGCTTGCAAGGCATATGATTCTCATGAACGCTTTTGTTAATGGAACAGTTGTCTCTTATGAGAGCATATATGGAATTAAAGACAACGAAAAACCGTCAAGAAAGGTTGACTATTTTAATGAAAACCATATTGCTTTCGAAGATCTTCAAAAGTTTGAAGCTCGTTTTTATCACCTCGTTGCAACTGGAAATAAAGAGGAACTCTTTCGTTTTTTAAATACCTATGCTGGAAATATAAAAGGCGACCGACTGGCCGCCTCAGAATTAAGACATATGAAAAATCAATTGATTGTAAATGCTACTAAACTATCCTCTATCTCTGCAATTCCTGCAGGAGTAAGTTCTTCAGAAGCCAACAAATTAGCGAATTTGTATATTCGTGAATGTGAAAACAGCAAAACGGTGGAGGAAGTAGCTGCATTGCAGTATTCCATGGTATTAGACTTTTGCAACCTCTGCGCAACAGCCATAATTCCCTTCGATGGAAATAAAGAACTTTTAGATTGCATCGGCTATATTCGAACTCATGTAAACACACCTGTTTCAGTCGCAGATGTAGCTCATGTAATTCACCGCAGTGAATCTTATACCATGAAATTATTTCATGACGAGTTGGGAATTACTATCAGCCATTTTGTAAATCGCTGCAAATTAGAAGAAGCGAAAAGCCTCCTGTCTCACACAGAAATGACACTTTCCGAAATCAGTAATTACTTATGCTTTTCCAGCCAATCCTATTTTCAAAATTTATTTAAGAAAAAATATGGCGTGACTCCAAATGCATACCGTAAAAAATTTCTACATGTACTTCCTTAACAGTCTTTCTGTCCGGTCTTTCAACCACAATCTGTCCTACAGAAATGTTTCTTGAAAACTTATTATCAGCTTCTACTATAGACACAAAAAGCTCGTCCATGGGATTCTTACAATCCGTGAAGCCAAAACTGACCGTGACCGATATATCCCATTATCAGATTCCGTGAAAGAAGCTTGTATATCCTATACAGATAAAATCTGATGGGAAAAAGACAGTGATTTTTTCTTTCTCGCCCCTGACAAGACCATGATCAGTCCCATGACTGTATATCAAAGATATCGTAGATATCTGGAAGTTGCAGGTATTTCACATGGTGAAAAAGGGCAAGGACCTCGCCTGCATGATATTCGTCACACATTTGCAGTTCACGTTTTGCAAAAGTGGATTAAAGAAGAAGCAGATCTGACTGCTATGCTCCCGATTCTCTCCACATATATGGGACACAAAACAGTACGCTCAACCAGTTTTATTTATTGTCCTGCTCTTAACGGCAGCTTCCCACTCATGTCCTTTTTCACATCTCCATATCACTTTCTTATGAGAACCAATAGAAACTTCTGTCGGTTTTATCTTATTCTTTTCCGACCACTCCGAAACAAGCTCCGGATGTACTTCTGTTAAACTGTTATTCATAGCCAAACCTCAACCTCCTTGTGCTTAGAGTATATGAAGTTTTGGCTTTATCTTGTAGTTTGTGAATATACGTATAAATAGAAAAAGCCCTTTGAGAAAAGGATTTCTCCTCTCTCAAAGGGCAAGATGAAAAACTTGAAGTTGACGAACTGTTGATTATATTGCGATGCGTAATTACAATGCAATTCCAAGTTCTTTGCATTTCTCGATTGCCAAATCATCGTTTTGCAATGCAGCAAGTCGATACCAATGCTTAGCCTGTTCGATATCTCGTTCCACTCCGATTGCATCTTCATAAAACTCTGCCAAATTGTATTGTCCATCTCTATCACCATGCTCTGCGGCACGGCGAGTCCAATATAGTGCTTTTTCCAAGTCCTTTTCAACACCAAGTCCCTCGTAATAGAAATAGCCTATTTGACATTCAGCAAGGGGATAGCCCTGCTCTGCCAATACCAAATGACCTTCAAAGCATTTGTCATATTGTTTTGATTCCCAATATTTTTCAATCAGCTCATTGCAAATGTCAAATTCCTTGCAAGGTTTGTAATACGCATCTGCCATATATTCATACCTCCATAAATCCCGATTGAACAAAATCGCTGCGCGATGGCCTGCCAAGGCTGTGGCGCAGTTTTATTTTTATTAAAAAGCAGTGGAATTACTTTTCATAATCCGTTATTGTTAAGTTACCACACGAAACAACTGAACTAAGAAAGCTCCACTGCCTATGATAAGAATAACAT
>CEAH01041362.1_pt1 | contig 75003 bp, 60 predicted proteins | sample 557571 | NCBI WGS metagenome assembly CEAH01 (sample SAMEA3182092, study PRJEB8094) | gut metagenome | biome: human; feature: gut; material: Stool; isolation source: human stools | place: Canada | collected 2013-11-25
CTCCCGGACTGGGGTATGATTTACGAGATGGTGAGTAAAAGACTTTCCTATGAGGATTTAATGCGGAAATACGAGTCGGAATACGAACCGGAGAAACCGAAAGGCCTTTTCTCTCGTTTGTTTCGCTAAATCCATATCATTCTGTGTTCAATGAAATAAAAAAAAGATAACAAAATAATATGAAAATCAAAAGATTACTACTTTTATTAGCTCTACCTCTATTGGTGGCGAGTTGTACTTCTTACAAGAACGTACCATACCTCCAGAACCCAGAGGCAGTGAACGATTTTGAGGAGACCCTTCCGTTGTATGACGCCAAGATCATGCCAAAAGACTTGTTGAGCATCACGGTCAATACGACAGACCCGAAGGCTGCGACTCCATTCAACTTGACGGTACAGACTCCAATCAATGCGGCTTTGACAAATATCAGTACGACCACGCAACCGACCATGCAGCAATACTTGGTGAATAATAAAGGAGAGATCGATTTCCCTGTTATCGGTCGCTTGGAAGTGGGTGGTCTCACCAAGAACGAGGCGGAGGACTTGATTCGTGAGCGTTTGAAACCTTATTTGAAGGAATCCCCGATCGTTACGGTCCGTATGGCTAATTACAAGATCTCCGTGTTGGGTGAGGTGGCCCGTCCGGGTAGCTTCACGATCGGCAACGAGAAGGTGAACGTTCTGGAGGCTTTGGCGATGGCAGGTGATATGACGATTTACGGTGTCCGTGATAACGTCAAGCTGATCCGTGAGGACGTGAACGGTAAGCGTGAGATCATTAACTTGAATTTGAATAATGCCGAAGTCGTGACTTCCCCGTATTATTACCTGAAGCAAAACGATATTATTTACGTGACCCCGAACAAGACGAAGGCTAAGAACTCCGATATCGGTAACAGCACGACCCTTTGGGTAAGCTCACTCTCGATTCTGGTATCTATTGCCGGCCTGTTGGTAAACATACTTAAGTAATTGAAAATTGAGAATTGAAAATTAAGAGAGATGATAGACGAACGGATAAATAATAACACTGGGATAGAGAACGAGGAACAAGAGATTGATTTGGTCGCTCTTTTATTTAAATACCTTTTTTATTGGCGTTGGTTTGTGGCTAGTATATTGATATGTTGCATCGCCACTTACCTGTTTCTTCGTTATCAAACGCCTGTATATAACATTTCCAGTTCCGTGTTGATAAAGGAGGAGGATAAGCGAAGCGGTTCGGGCAACAATCCGTTGGCGGCCATTCAAGACTTGGGAATGTTTTCCATGACAAATAATTTTGATAACGAGGTGGAGATATTGAAATCCCGTACATTGATAAAAAAAGTCGTGAACGACCTGAATTTATATGTTCGTGTAGCGGAAAAGCGAGCGTTCGGTTATGCGATGCCTCTTTATAAGAATAGTCCGGTGCGGATTTATATGACACCAGAAGAGGCCGATAAATTGGAGGAACCGATTAAGCTGGATTTTACATTTACAAAAACAGGAAAATTGTCTGTTAAGGCTGAATATGTGCAAGATAAGGAAGAGCAAGAGATAGAACAGGCATTTGATCAATTGCCGGCGGTGTTACCAACACCTGTGGGTGTTTTAAGCTTTACGCAAGGCGATACCTTGTATATGGAAGAAGAGGAAATCGCTTTACGTGTTACCATAAATACGCCGACGGAGACCGCCGAGGATTATATGAAAGACTTGAGCGTGACCGCCTCTTCCCAGACCACGACGATAGCGAAGATCAGCGTGAACAATACAGTAAAGGAGCGAGGCGTGGATTTCGTGAATCGTTTGGTTGCGTTCTATAATCAAGACACGAACGATGAGAAGAATGAGGTAGCTCAGAAAACCGCTGAGTTCATAGAGGAGCGTATCGGTATAATTAACCATGAGTTGGGTACGGCGGAGAGCGAGTTGGCGGATTTCAAGCAACGATCCGGTCTGACGGATTTGACAAGTGATGCCCGTCTAGCCTTACAAGAGAGTTCCAAGTATGAGCAGCAACGTACGGAGAACGCTACACAGATCAGCTTGGTTCAATTTCTGCGTACCTATATCAACGATCCGGTCAACAAGGAAGAGGTAATTCCTGCAAACGTAGGGTTACAGGATCAAAACCTCACTAGGGTGATTGAACAATATAACACGATGATCATCGAGCGTAAACGTTTATTACGTACCTCTTCGGAAAATAACCCGGCGGTGATAAACATGAACACCGGCGTTGAGGCGATGAGACGCAATGTCGAGACAACCGTGAATAGTGTCTTGCGAGGACTACAAATCGCCCAGAAAGATATTGAGCGTCAGGCTAGTAAATTTGAGAGCCGGATTAGTGATGCTCCAAAGCAAGAGAAAGAGTTCATGACTATTTCTCGCCAGCAAGAAATCAAGGCGACTTTATATATCATGCTGTTGCAGAAGCGGGAGGAAAATGCGATCACATTGGCAGCCACGGCTAATAATGGTCGTATTGTAGAGGAACCATTATCCGGGAAGGATCCTGTGGCTCCCAAGAAGCTAGTGTTTTTATTGGCTGCGTTTGTGGTGGGCCTGTTTATTCCGGTGGGAATCATCTTTGTCGTGGAATTATTGAAATATAAGATCGAGAATCGTGGCGACGTGGAGCAATTGACGAATGTTCCGATTTTGGGCGAATTGCCCTTGTGTGGTCATAAATCCTCCGATAAGGGAGCGATCGTAGTACGTGAGAATAAAAACGACATGATGGAGGAGACCTTCCGGGGTTTGCGGACCAATCTGCTCTTTATGCTCCGGAAAGATCAAAAGGTCATACTTTTTTCTTCTACGCAGCCCGGAGAAGGTAAGTCTTTCGTGACCGGAAATCTCGCTGTCAGCTTGGCTTATTTGGGAAAGAAGGTGGTAGTGGTTGGTATGGACATCCGTAAGCCGGGCTTGAATAAGGTCTTCGATTTATCGAAAAGGCAGGAAGGAATATCTAATTATCTGATGGATCCGGAGGATAAGGATCTTTTTGATCTTGTGCAGCCTTCCGGCATCAGTCCGAACCTGGATATCCTTTTAGGAGGAACGATTCCCCCGAACCCGACGGAACTGGTAGCCCGTGATACCTTGGAGAAGGCGATAGAGCAATTGAAATCCCGTTATGACTACGTGTTGCTGGATACAGCCCCGATCGGTATGGTAACTGATACGGCCATAATAAGCCGTGTGGCCGACATGTGTGTTTATGTCTGCCGTGCGGACGTGACCCCGAAAGCCGCTTTCTGCTACATTAATGTTCTTAGGGACGAGCATAAATTTGACAAGTTGGCGGTAGTGATCAATGGAATCGACCTGAGTAAACGTAAGAACACCTATGGTTACGGTTATGGTAAGAAATATGGTTATGGCTATGGTAAACATTATGGTTATGGATACGGCTATGGGTATGGTTTTGAGGCAGAGAATAAGAAAAGAAAATAACTGGATATGAAGAGAGAGGATCAAGACTTCAAATTAAAACAAATAACACCGTTTGCTTCTAAAATATGGCTGAGTTCTCCTACGATGCATGGAGATGAAATCAAATATATAATAGAGGCATATGAGAGTAATTGGATGTCTACCGTGGGCAAGAATATTAATGAGGTAGAACGTCTGGCTTGTGAGAAGATTGGTTGTCAGTATGCGGTTGCATTGTCAGCTGGGACAGCCGCTTTGCATATGGCGGTTCGGTTGGCCGGGGTAAAACCCGGTGATAAGGTCTTTTGTTCGGATATGACCTTTGACGCTACGGTAAATCCGGTTGTCTACGAGGGTGGAGTACCCGTGTTTATCGACACGGAATATGATACTTGGAATATGGATCCGATTGCGTTAGAGAAAGCCTTCGAAATTTATCCGGAAGTGAAGGTCGTTGTGGTCGCTCATCTCTATGGGACACCGGGCAAGATCGATGAAATCCGGGCTATTTGTCAGAGGCATGATGCTATTATCATAGAGGATGCGGCGGAATCGTTGGGTGCCTCTTATAAAGGTGTACAAACCGGAACTTTTGGTCATTACAACGCTATTTCATTTAATGGCAATAAAATTATCACGGGATCTTCTGGGGGAATGTTATTGACGGATGATTTGGAGGCAGCGAACAAAGTACGTAAATGGTCTACCCAATCCCGAGAGAATGCCCCTTGGTATCAACATGAGGAACTGGGATATAATTATCGCATGAGTAACGTGATAGCGGGAGTGGTAAGAGGTCAATTCCCTTATCTGGAGGAACATATCGCTCAAAAGAAGGCTATTTATGAAGGATATAAATCGGGATTTAAGGATCTTCCGGTAACCATGAATCCGTTTGATGCGAGGCATTCCGAACCCAATTATTGGCTGTCTTGCCTATTGATTGACGAGGATGCTATGTGTAAGCAAGTATGCGGGGAGTGCGATGCTTTATATATCAGTGAATCCGGAAAAAGTTGTCCGACTGAGATCTTGGAAAAACTTGCCCAATATAATGCGGAGGGCCGTCCTGTCTGGAAGCCCATGCACATGCAACCTATTTATCGGATGAATGGATTTGTTACCCGGGAAGGTAACGGCCGGGCGAAGACAAATGCGTACATAAGTGGTAGTGTCCGTGGAAAGGATGGCAAGCCGTTGGATGTAGGCATGGATATTTTTCATAGAGGTTTGTGCCTGCCTTCGGATAACAAGATGACGGTGGAGCAGCAAGAGGTGGTGATAGAGATTGTTCGGAGATGTTTTTATAGGTGATTAATAGTGATTTTAATGGACTTGAAGAATTTCTATAAACAATATATAAAGAGAGTAATGGACATTTTATGTTCATTTTTGTTTCTTGTTCTATTTTGGTGGTTACTTGTATTAGTTGCTTTTTTAGTAAAAATTAGATTAGGCTCTCCAATTTTATTCACTCAAGACAGACCCGGAAAAAAAGGAAAGGTTTTTAAGTTATACAAATTTAGGTCTATGATTGATAAATGTGATAAAGAAGGAAATCCTCTACCTGATGACGAACGTTTACCCAAATTCGGTCGTATTCTTCGCTCAACAAGCCTGGATGAGTTACCTGAGATTTTCAATATATTAAAGGGAGATATGAGTGTTGTAGGGCCAAGACCCCTTTTGGTTGAATATCTTCCATATTATACAAAAGAGGAATTGCGTCGTCATGAACAGAGACCGGGATTGACTGGGTGGGCACAGATTAACGGACGAAACGCTACCGGGTGGGACGAACGTTTGCAACAGGATGTTTATTATGTAGATCATTGTTCATTGTTTTTAGATTGTAAAATCATTTTACGTACGGTTCTAAAAGTAGTAAAAAGGTCGGATGTGTTGGTCGGGAAACAAATTCCTGCGGGAAGATTGGATGTCTCCCGTAAAAATAGGCTGGATTTAAATGGTGTAAAATGAAATTTGGAAATGTAAATATCCGACCTTTTACGGAAAATGATATATTGAATAAGGTCCGATGGATAAACGATTGTGAGAATAATAAGTTCCTGCATTACGAACTTCCTTTGGACGAGGATAAGACTCGGGCTTGGTTTCATAAGAATAAGGATCGAGCAGATCGCTATGATGCCATCATTGAATATGATAGAAATCCTGTGGGTGTAATAGGTTTATTATCTATCGTAGATGGACGGGCCGAATATTATATTACGTTAGGAGAAAGTCGGTATAGAGGAAAAGGTATAGCGCGAGATGCTAGTATCTTATTGTTGAAATATGCTTTTGATGAATTGGATTTGCTAGAAGTCTATTTATATACGGAAGTAGACAATATACCAGCTCAGAAATTATTTGAGAAATGTGGTTTTGTGAAGCATCGTTTAGATAAAAACTCTGCGGTTAACAGAGGAACCTTAGTAGATAGATTCTATTATAGCATTACAGCTTCTGAATTTCGTGAAAATAGTAAAGGGAAATAGATATGACTCCTTTATACTTTTTGTTTAGTGATTCCAATAAAAATAATATCTATATAAAACGTGATGATCTGATCCCTATCTCTTTTGGTGGGAATAAGGCAAGAAAAGCCATGAACTTCTTTAAAGAAATAGATCAAGGGGAATTTGATTGTGTAGTTACGTATGGAAGTGGTAGCTCCAACCATTGCCGAATCGTTTCAAATATGGCAGCTTCAAGGAAATTGCCTTGTTATATTGTCGCTCCAAAAGAATCTTCTTTGCCTACATTCAATAGTAAGATGATGGAGTTATTCGGCTCTCATTTTATGATTACTCCTGTCAATGAGGTCCATGACACCATCGAGAGATTGTTGGCTACATTGAAAGAGGAAGGAAAGAAGCCTTATTTTATTGCGGGTGGCGGGCATGGTAATCTAGGAACGCAGGCTTATGTGGATTGCTATAAGGAAATCGCAGTATATGAGCATGAGTGTAAAATTCATTTTGGTCTTATCTTTCTAGCGTCAGGTACGGGTACAACGCAAGCAGGATTGGTTTGCGGACAATTGATGAGTCAAGATAAACGAAAGATTATAGGTATTAGTATCGCTCGGAAAAATCCTCGGGGAAAACAAGTGGTATTGGATAGCTCGTATGAATATTTAGCGAGTAAAGGGATATATCTATCAAAGATCCAATTAGAAAGTGAAATAGTTTTTGTTGATGATTATGTCGGTTTAGGATATGGAACAAAATCCAAGGATATAGATTATACGATTAATAGCGTCTTAGTGAATTTTGGAATACCAATGGACTCTACTTATACAGCGAAAGCATATACCGGAATGATAAGATATATACAAGAAAATAATGTGACAGGAGAAAATATCCTATTTATTCATACGGGTGGAACCCCTTTATTTTTTGATGATTTGATGAGATTAGAAAATATAATTTAGAAATGGAAATCAATATATTAATCTTAAGTGTAGGGACGAGGAATAAGATAGTCCAATATCTTAAAAAGGCGTTGACGGATCAAGAGGGTAATCGTTTAGGCTCTGTTATCGCTACAGATATGAGTAATATCGCTCCGGCAATATATGAAGCTGATAAATATTACCAAGTACCTCGGATGATGGCTTCGGATTATATGGAGGTTATTTTTGATATTTGTAGAAAAGAGAAGATAACAGCCATATTAAGTTTAATAGATCCTGAATTGAGTCTGTTAGCCAAGCACGAAAAAGAATTTGCGGCATTAAGTGTCAAGGTGATAGGATCTAGTTATGAATTATGTGAGATGAGCCTAGATAAGATACAAATGTATGAATGGCTAACAACGCATGGTTATAAGACCGCTAAAAGTTATACCGATAAGTCTGTTTTTTTTAAGGATATCGAGTTGGGAAAAATCTCTTATCCGGTATTTGTAAAACCTGTCAGAGGTAGCGCTTCTCTCGCTATAAGTAAAGTGAATGATAAAGAGACTATCGAGTTGCTTTTTGCCCATGCGGATAACCTAATGATCCAAGAATTTTTAGACGGTCAGGAAATAGGAGCGGATGTATATATTGATATGTTGAGTGGTGAGGTCGTTTCTATTTTCACGAAAAGGAAAATCGTTATGCGGGCAGGAGAAACAGATAAAGCGGTTTCTTTTAAAGATGAAAAGCTATTTTGTTTGATCAACAGATTTGTGAAAGAGGCTGGATATCGGGGGCAAATAGATATTGATATTTTCGAGATCGGAGGTGATTATTATATATCAGAAGTGAATCCTCGTTTTGGAGGAGGGTATCCTCATGCTTATGAATGTGGTTGTAATCATATGGATTTGATTGTTAATAATTTGTCCGGAAAGACTAATCCGGTGAATATTGGAAATTATTCGGAGGATATTTATATGATGAAATATAATGAAGTTTTGATTCGATAGAATGGATAGAATATGAGAAGTGGTGTACGTAAAAAATGGGATGATCTGAATTTCAAGGCTGAATCTTTTTATCGGAAATATGAGTATCGTAAAAAGGCTAAGCTTCGTTTAAAGCGAATGAATGGCGGATGCAAATGCACGAAAGAGTATAATGAGATTGTGATTCCTTTTTGGAAGAAATATGGATTGAGACCAGATAAAATGTGGTATCAGATCTTTTGGGATCGAACTCATGAGCCGGATCCGCGCTATATCCCGGATGATTTATGGTATGGGGTTATAGTCCCTTATTTCAGTAATTCACAGTTCCGTCGTTTTGGTGAGGACAAATGTTTACATGATGTTTTTTTCAAGGATTTAGTTAGACCTGAGACCATTGTGAAAAATATGGCCGGAATCTTTTATGATGCGCATATGTGTATAATCACTAAAGAACAGGCTATAGAGAAATGTATGGTGTATCAAGGAGAGTTTTTGATTAAGCCCTCAATAGATAGTGGAGAAGGTAGATTGATTAGTTTCTTTGACTCACAGGACTTGGATCAAAAATCATTAATATCAGCTATAGATGGTTTAAAGGCGAACTTTATTGTTCAAGAGGCAGTTAAGCAGCATGCGGTACTGGCTGCGTTGAATCCTTCTTCATTAAATACGATTCGTGTTGTGTCGTTCTTATTTGAAGGTACGATCTATATTTTATCCTCTATTTTACGAATGGGGGCAAGTGGACATAAGGTCGATAATATTGGTGCGGGTGGATTCGCCTGTCCGATTCAAGCTAATGGGCGGTTGACCGAGAAAGGTGTTAATCGAAAAGCCGAGTGGGTTACAGAAAATCAACACGGTATTCGTTTTGCGGATGTTATAGTACCTTCTTATGATAAAATCATAGCTATGATAAAAGAGCAACATTTGAAATTGGCCCATTTCAAACTAATCGGTTGGGATTTTTCTGTGAATGTGAAAGGGGAACCGGTTTTCATTGAATATAATGTTTGCCCGGGTTCCAATCAGATCACTTGTGGCCCCACATTCGGAGATTTGACAGAACGTGTGTTGGAGGAGGTCTTTGTGAAGAAGACTTTGGAATATGCGCAGAATTAAATAGATATATAATAATTTAGGCAAGGAGAATTAAAAATGAAAATTGCTATTTTAGGAGCTGGTAACGCAGGGTGTGCAGTTGCGGCTGATTTAACATTGAAAGGACATGAAGTTACTTTGATCAAGACATCTCATGCGATGCATGATGATAATTTTGAGTATATGCAATCACATAAAGGAGAAATGACTTTAAATGAGTTTGGCAAAGTTTCTACTGCGTATATTCATCGAGTTACAAGAGACCTAGAGGAGCTGCAAGACGCTGAAATCGTTATCATATATATTCAAACGAATTATCATGAGCAATTAATAGAAAAGATAGCACCATATCTACAAAAAGATCAAATACTTTTGATCAATCCGGGATATTTGTCTACCGCATATGTTCTTAAATATTGCCAAGATAAACCTATCATTGTAGCGGAAGCTCAAAGCTCTTTTATAGACGGTCGTGTTATGGAACCGGGGCAATTTAAGGTAGGGTTTCGAAATGTAAGGAATCCGATTGGTATTTATCCTTCATCAAGAAAAGAGGAAGCGATAGAAAAATTGGATAAATTACAAGAACGATTTGTTTATTTGGATTCTGTGGTAGAAGCGGCTCTTCATAATCCAAACTTAGTAGTGCATACAGTAGGTTCTGTTATGAGCATACCGCGTATAGAGAAATCACATGGTGATTTTTGCATGTATCATGAGGCATATACCAGGGACAACCCTGCTACCTGGAGAATCTTAGAGGCGATGGATGCGGAAAAGATGAATGTTCTGGAGAAACTAGGTTTTTCAAGGCTAAGTTATGTGGAGGCTTGTAAATACCGAAATTCATTAGATGATAATAAGGACGCTAAAGAGGTTTTCTTGGATTATGCGGAAATGGATACCCGTGCGAAAGGACCGACCCAAGTGGATTCCAGATATATTTCAGAGGATGTACCGCAGGGGTTAGTGATGTTAGAGGCTTTAGGAAAGTCGTTAGATGTCGCAACTCCTATTGTTTCAAGTCTTATCGAAATAGCTAGTGCGGCTTTAGGACGTGATCTTCGTGCGGAAGGTAGGACTCCGGAGAAGTTGGGTGAGGAAAATATTCAGAAAATACTGATGGACTGCTGATTCTAAAAAGAATTATGAAAGAAAGTATTTTGCAGAAATTTATTCGTTTGTTTCGTGATATTGATAAAGAGATTCTTCCTAATGCAAATGTTTTAGAACGAATTTATATAGTCTTTGATTTTTTGTGGGAAAAAATAAAATATAACATAGAATTAATAGACTATGTTCAGTATCGTTTTTATTTTAAAAGAAGAATCGAGAGGGATCAATTTATTACACATGGTAAGTTGTTGAAAATTATAAAAATATGTAATGATCCAAAATCAAGAATATTTTTTGATCAGAAACCATTGTTTAATCAAGAGTTTAAAGACTATTTAGGTCGAGATTGGCTTGATACAAAGGTTTGTTCAAAAGAAGAGTTTTATTCTTTTTGTAAAAGAAATTCAACACTTTTCTGCAAATCTCCTGATGGAATGTTTGGAAAGGGGATTGATATTATTCATTTGGCTAATGTGAGTGATTTGGATCGTTTCTATGATACGTGTAAGAAAAACAAGATTTTATTAGAAGAAGTACTAGAGCAAGATTGCGAGTTGGCTGCTTTTAATAATACTGCGGTGAATACGATTCGTGTTGTGACACTGATTTGTGCGGATGATTCAGTTAGAATTATGGCTGCGGTTTTAAGGTTAAGTAGAAAGGGAAAATTTGCCGACAATTTTCATCATGATGGGATAGCCTCGTTAATAGATGTCGAAACAGGTATTGTTAATACAACAGGGGTAGATCGTAAATGGAATCGATATACAATACATCCGGATTCAAGAAAACCTATTGTGGGATTTCAAATTCCAAGATGGTTTGAAGTTGTAGATATGGTAAAGAAAGCAGCAAGGGTTCATCCTGAAGTCAGATACGTAGGGTGGGATGTAACAATAAAAAGCAGTGGAGAAATCGTTCTGATAGAAGGAAATCCTGGGGCTGATCCAGATGTGACACAAATAGAGGATCAGGTTGGAAAATGGCCATTGTATGAGCCTTTGTTATTTGAGATAGAGAGTTGTAAGGAATAATCAGAATCGATCATGAAAAAAATTACTTTTATCGGGGATATTACTAGTGATAGGCCTTTGCTGAATGCTGCATATGATAGGAATACAGATGCTTATGATTTTTCCCCTGTCTTTGGTAAAGTTAAAAAATTGTTTGAGGAATCTGATTATGTGGTAGGTAATTTTGAGACCGTATGTGCGGGTGATAAGAATGGGTTCCAGAATCAGTATCTGTTATGTAACTCTCCAGATGAATTGATCCAAGCAATGGTGAAGGGAGGTGTCAATTGTGTTACGACTGCTAATAATCATTGTTTAGACCAAGGGATTGAAGGCCTTGTTCGTACAATTAAAGAATTAGATAGAAATAAGGTTTTACATACGGGTACTTTTACATATGAGAACGCTTCAAAACGAATTCTGTATTTATATTTGAATCATATTGTAATAGCACTAATATCGAATACCTATTCGACAAATTCGTCAAATACGGGAATTGCTCTAGATGATCGAAATGATTTCCATGTGAATTTGCTTAAAGAGCAAAGTGAATTTATTCTTGTTGGTAAAAGAAAATGGGCTAAAAGAATTTTTTTTAGGTTTATTAAAGCAAGATATCGGAGAAGAATAAATAGGGTTGTGGCAAGAATGCAACTTCGGCGGGGAAAAGTATTCTTAAAGCCGAGGGTAGATGTTATCATGGATGGTGATACTGATAATAAATATTTAGGATTATTGGCAGAAGATCTGAAAACCGCAAGAGAAAAAGCTGATTATGTGATCGTATGTTCGCATATTGGGGGACAATTTAATGAAACTCCGGGAACCTATAGTAGGTTTATGGCTGATTTTGTTTTAGAACATGGTGCTGATATGTTAATAGGAAATCATCCGCATGTTATTCAGAAAACAAGAATAGAAAACAGAAAGGTTGTTGCTTATTCTTTGGGTAGTTTTAATCAATCTCCGAGTGCCGATTATATAATTCATGATGCCCTACCTGAATATTCTATGGCTTTGCATGTTTATTTTTCAAAAGATCGAGATAAAGGGAATGTAAGAATGATCACATTCTCTATTTTAAAGGCTGTTGAAGATTCCAATAAGATGATTGTTGTTTATCCAATAGATGAACTAAATGATGAATTGGAGGGGGATGATCGTATTCAATTACAGGAAGATGTAAAGAGAATTTATGAACGAATTACTGGGACTTCTATCCTCAAAGATGTGATACAGAGGGAGTATGTATTGAGATGATGTGATGAAAGAATATTATAAAATAAGTTTTACCGGGGATATAATGTGCGAACGTCCCTTATTGAGTGCTTCTAGATCTGATAAAAAATATGACTTTGACTTTGTTTTTCATGGAGTGAAGGATAAGTTGCGGGAATCAGATCTTGTTGTTGGTAATTTGGAGACTGTATTTGCTGGGGAGGAGGCCGGATATACGAATGACGTGTATTCATTTAATACTCCGGATCGTTTTGTATGTTCAATGAAAAGTGCTGGTATCGATTATGTAAGTACGGCCAATAATCACTGTCTTGATCGCGGAACCGAAGGGTTGATTAGGACATTGGATCTATTGGATCAGTATGGAATAAAGCATTTTGGAACTTATAGGAGTAAAGAAGAACGAACTTCTTATGAACTTTTGGAGTTGGGGGGTAAGAAGATTGCTTTAATAGCTTATACGTATGGAACAAATGTAGTAGAGAATGGGATTGTATTCAAAGAAGATGAAGAGTTCTATGTTAATGTATTGAAGTCGCAAGAACGTGAGTGGCTGAAATTTAAAAAGACATTAAATACACCGGGTATTCGTAGTAAACTTTCTCGATACATACGAAAGGTTACTACTTTAGAGCAGCGAATGCGAATCAAAAAGAAACTTGGCATGTTGAAAAATCTTCCTAAATCAGATGATTTATTAGAGGATGACATCTATCCAAGATATTTAGAACGGCTTAAATCTGATATAGAAAAAGCAAGGTGTGAAGCCGACTATGTTATTGTTTGTTTACATTCCGGTGGCTTATTCAATGTTAAGGTCGGAGCATACACGGAATATATTGTAGATTTAATAGTTCGTGCAGGAGCGGATGCTATAGTAGGAAATCACCCCCATGTCGTTCAGAAATTCGTAGATAAAGGCTGTTTAGTTGCCTATTCGTTGGGTAATTTCAGCATATCTCCTAGTTCTCTTTATTTAGTAAGAGAAAATTTGCCCGAGTATTCGGTGTTATTACATTTCTATTTTGATAAAGAAAGAATGTCTCTTTATAAAGTTACATTTTCTATATTAAAGATTGTAGAATCTAAAAATGGAAATCTAAGTGTATATCCTATTAATGCGCTGTATGATAAGTGTGATATTACTAGTGAACGGGACATGTTGATAAGTGATTGTACGAAAATATACAATACTTTTACCGGTAAGAAGGAAATGGCGATAGATATATTGGATGAGTACGTATGTTTTGAAAAAATTAAGGATGCATTATGAAAGTCTGTTTTTTTGCGCATTGTAGCATTACCAATAGCGATGGGGCAACTCTTTCCATGTATAATATCATTGATGAAATGTTGCGTCGAGGAATTGAAGTTGTTGTCGTTCTTGCCAATACGAGGAATTTAGAGGGGCGAATTGCAGAAGGGAAGATAAAATTTATAGTCGCTCCATTATATGGGATGCGAATGGATTTGAACAAAAAAACTCCGATGACGCAAGTGAAGTTCTTTGTGAAAAGTATCTGTAATTCTATACAGAAAAGAAAAATAGAAAAGGTTCTTAAATCGGAGAATATTGACATTATCCATATAAATGGATTAGATAGTAGTATTGGTGCAGAGATCGCACAAAAATTGAAGATTCCATATGTATGGCATATTCGTCAATTCATGGAAGCTGATTTGGGTAAAAAGTTGTTTCGTGAAAAGTATGTATATCGATTGGTTGCAAGGGCCTCATCTGTTATAGCGATATCAAAAGATGTACAGGCTAAATTTGAGCCTCTCTTGGGGCGTAAAATGGATCTTGTATATAATGGAGTTCCGGTTGAAAAATATAAACTGGAAGATGTTACAAGATTTGAATCTCCGGTAACTAGGATGCTTTTGGCAGGGAGAATTTCTGTTCAAAAAGGCCAAATGGATGCGATAAAGGCTGTAGAGTTATTAATGCAACGTGGTATTGATACTGTTTTATTGACTTTGGTGGGACAAGGAGAAACGAAGGAGTATTTGGAATATGTGAAATCGTATGTAAAAGAGCATGAGCTAGAACAAAAAATTTGCATTTTAGAGCATCATGATGATTTAAGGGAGTTGCGAAGACAATGTGATATAGGTTTGACTTGTTCAAAAAAGGAAGCTTTTGGACGAGTTACTGTAGAGAATATGTTGGCTAAAATGCTTGTTATTGGAGCTAATACAGGTGGGACATTAGAGATTGTCGAGGATGGTTATAATGGCTTGTTGTACGAGGAAGGTAATCCGGAAAGTTTGGCTGGGCGTATTGAATATGCTATGGAGCATAAGATGGATATGCAAATATTATTGGATAGAGGATATCTGGATTCTATAAATCGGTTTTCTAGTACAACTCTAATAGAGTCCATATTGAATTTATATAAAAAGATAATATTCTGATATTTAAATTGGATTTATGAACATCGTTTTGAAACGGAAGTTTATCAATAAACTTATGTGGCATGTGATTTTTTGGGGAATACAGTTCGCTTTATTATGTCCTGAATTTATCACATTTACCTCTGCATATAACTATATTCGATATATACATCATGTGATTTGTGTCTGTTCAATAGTTGTATTTTTTGTGTTTTTTAGAAAAAATGAATTACTGTGGTTGATTCTGTTGTTCTTTTTCCTGTTTCTATTTGTAACGATGAAGAATGCGGGAAACTTGGGAAATTTTCTTTTGAATTTTGAGAGGTCTTATTCTCTGATATGTTTCTATTGCTTTTTTTATAGGATGAGCAGGCGATTATTCTTTATTGGAACTTCTTTTTTTTGGATGTCATTGATTTTAGTTAATACTATTCTTACCTTTCTTTATCCCAATGGATTGTATTTTTTTAATTCTCAATTTTCAGGTATAGATAAATCGTATTACTTCTTAGGAGTATCTAATCAGGTTATACCGTTTTATATGATTTCAATAGTGTTCGTTTTTTTGAAAAACTTTTATTTGAATAAAAATAATAAGGAAGTCTTTCTGTTGTTTATATGCATGTGGGGTTGTGAATTTGTGTATCAGTCTGCTACATCGCTTGTTGGATGTTTCTTTTTTACTATTGGCTATTTGTTTTTTGTATTGCCTAAAGATACACAGGGGAAGATTGTACATTCTATTCATCGGGGATACAATTTTATTTTAGTTGCCATGGCCATCACTGTGTTTATGATCCACTATTTGATAGTTGTGTATCAAATACAAAATAAATTTGCCTATTTAGTGGAAGTCGTTTTAAAAAAGGATTTAACATTTTCTACTCGAACTATAATTTGGAATAGTGCTATTAATATGATTGAAAAATCATTTCTTATAGGTTATGGGGCTGTTGAAAACAATAATAGATATATTGAGATAGGAAGTTCTTCTTTTAATGCTCATAATATTATTCTTCAGATATTACTTATGGGAGGAATCATATTGTTGTTGGTTTGTTTTTTACTTGTTTGGAAGTCAATTAAATCAATGTTGTTTTGTTTGGATTTGAGGGTCAAGAATATAGTGTTTTTGCTATTTGCTGTATTCTTCTTTATGTCCTTGTCAGAAGTGTATACACTAAATTTGATGTTTATTGTTCTATACTTGGGTTTTTTGATAAAAGAAAAAATTCCCTATTGTAAACATCTGGATGCTGAATCTTTTAGTAATAATGCAAGTATCCGATTGAATTTATACTAGTACAACTCTTGCGTTTGTTTTTTATATTAAATAATTAATCTAATGTTTGGTAAAATTAAATTTTTATTTTCTAGAATTTTAAAACAACTGTCTCCTGTATTTTATGTTAAGCAGAAATATTATAGAATATTTGGAACGAGTTTGGATTTAGTAAACCCTCAGGGTTTTAATGAAAAAATATGCTGGCTTGCCTTGTATTGGCAAAAGCCTATAGTAGTTAAATGTGCTGATAAATATGAGCTTAGAGAATATGTTAGCTCTTTAGGTCTCATGGAATTAATGCCTCAGCTATATGGTGTCTATACTGATGTGAAGGGTATAGAGTGGAATCGATTTCCTAAAAAGTTTGTGATTAAATGTACACATGGTTGTAAGTATAATATTGTATGCTTTAATAAAGATGAATTAGATATTCATTCTGCTGATATTTCTTTAAATAAATGGCTTCATTCTGTTTATGGTACCAATACTTATGAGCCTCATTATTCAAAAATGACACCTCGTATTATTGCTGAAGAGTTTATTGAAACTAGTGAAAGAGGACTTCCGGAAGATTATAAGGTATATTGTTTTAATGGAGAGCCAAAGTGTGTGTTGGTTTGCCTTAACAGGGAGTCGGAACTTGTACTTGAATGGTATGATCTTGAATGGAATGTATTTGATATTGGTGCTAAAAGTAATATGCGTAGGGCTAATAAACCTGCTTGTTTGGATCAGATGATAAAATATGCTCGAATATTGTCAAAAGGATTTCCTTTTGTAAGAGTTGATTTCTATGATAGTTTTGGTAAGCCAATTTTAGGGGAAATGACGTTTACACCTATGTATGGAATGGCTAAATATTATTCGAAAGAAGGGAATCTATTATTGGGCAGTATGTTGACTCTTCCAAATAAGTATAAAGGGCATTTTGAGTAATCTTATAAATGGTTGTTTTGAATTTGGAGTATTTGTGATGGAAGGAAAGATAAAAAAGAATCTTGTGTACAATGTATGTTATCAACTATTGGTAATCATATTGCCATTTATAACTGCACCCTATGTGTCAAGAGTTTTAGGGGCATACAATATCGGTATATATTCTTATACACAAGCTCTTGCTAATTATTTTTATCTTTTTGTGATGTTAGGAGTGATCAATTATGGGAATAGAACGATTGCTGCAATAAGAGACGATCGAAATACCTTGGATAAAACATTTTGGGAAATTTATTCTTTTCAGTTACTGGTTGGATTATTTGTTACGGCTTTATATTTTATTTACTGTATTTCTTATGTGAAAGAAAATCGATTGATATATTGTATGCAATTCTTTTATGTTGCATCGGGAATTTTTGATGTTAATTGGCTTTGCTTTGGTTTAGAAAAGTTTAAATTGACTACGATCCGTAGTGTAATTGTCCGATTGGGAATGGTATTTGCGATTTTTTTATTTGTAAAAGATCAGTCTGATTTATCAATTTATACGGGAATCCTTTCTGTTGGAAGCTTATTGGCTGTATTAGCTGTATGGCCATTTGTGTTATCAAATGTAAATTTTAGAAGACCTTCTCTTACTGGCATTGTAAAGCATATTAAACCTAATCTGGTCCTTTTTTTGCCAGTTGTAGCTGTCAGTCTATATAATATAATGGATAAATTGATGTTAGGAAGTTTTAGTACGGAAGAAGAAGTTTGTTTTTATACTTATGCAGAGCGAATAACTCAGATACCTAATACGATAATTTTAGCATTGAATTCTGTTCTTATGCCTAGAATGGCTAATTTATATGCCAAAAACGATACTATTAAGACTAGGAATATGATGGATAATATTATGTTATTTGCAATGTTTATGAGTGTATTGATGGCATTTATATTAGCGAGAATTGCTCCGAATTTTGCTCCTTGGTTTTATGGTGATGAGTTTGCTCGATGTGGATTATTTATAGTGATGCTTTGTCCTATTATAATATTTAAAGGTTGGGCTGGCGTGTTGAGGACACAATATATTATTCCTAAAGGTAAGGATCGAGTTTTTATTACTTCATTGACTATAGGGGCAGTGGTTAATCTAATAATAAATTACTGTTTGATACCAAAATATAGTGGGATCGGTGCTGTAGTTGGTACGTTGTTCGCAGAGTTTGCGGTTTGTTTAGTGCAATTTACTATGATATATAAGGAAATTCCATTTAAGATTTATTTGAAAGATGGGCTTGCTTTTTGTTGTATGGGGCTCGTGATGTATAATGCCGTATTGTATATAGAATATTTAAATGTATCTCCATTCTTTACTATGGTAATACAAATTGTAATTGGAACTATTTTGTTTACTATTTTGGCTGTATTTTATTGTATTAAAGTAAAGGGAATAAATGTAAGGAATAAAATTTTGTATGAATTGAAAAAATAAATGCATAATAGATGAAATCATTTCAAGAGTTAAAAATAGCCGTGGCCGGTACCGGTTACGTTGGTTTATCAATTGCCACTTTGTTATCACAGCATCATGAGGTGGTAGCCATAGACATAGTTCCTGAGAAGGTAGATTTGATCAATAATAAAAAATCACCGATTCAAGATGATTACATAGAAGAGTATTTGGCTAGTCATAAATTGAATTTGAAAGCTACGCTAGATGCGGTGATGGCTTATAAGGACGCTGATTTTGTGGTGATAGCGGCTCCGACAAATTATGATAGCCAGCGAAATTTCTTTGATACGTCCGCTGTTGAGGCTGTGATAGAGCAGGTGCTTCGTTTTAATCCAAATGCTTTTATGGTCATTAAAAGTACGATACCTGTTGGTTATACGATTTCCGTACGTGAGCGTTTTCATACAAAGCGTATTCTTTTTAGTCCGGAGTTCTTGAGAGAGTCTAAGGCTTTGTATGATAATTTGTATCCTAGCCGGATCATCGTGGGTACGGATTTGTCTGATCCGGAATTGGTAGATGCCGCTCATATTTTTGCTGAACTGTTGCAAGAAGGTGCTATAAAAGAAAATATAGATACCTTATTTATGGGGTTGACAGAAGCTGAGGCCGTAAAACTATTCGCAAATACATATCTTGCACTACGTGTTTCTTATTTTAATGAGTTGGATACGTATGCGGAAATGAAGGGGTTGGATACTCAATCGATCATAAATGGTGTGTGTTTGGATCCTCGTATCGGTAATCACTATAATAATCCTTCTTTTGGCTATGGGGGGTATTGTCTGCCGAAAGATACAAAACAATTACTCGCTAATTATGAGGATGTACCCGAAAATTTGATAGAAGCGATTGTGGAGAGTAACCGGACTAGGAAAGACTTTATAGCAGATCAAGTACTTCGTATGGCGGGTTATTATGCTTACGGGGAAGAGAATGAATGGAGTAGTGTACGGGAACATCCTGTTACGATCGGTGTTTATCGATTGACGATGAAGTCTAATTCTGATAATTTTAGACAATCTTCTATTCAAGGAATAATGAAACGAGTGAAAGCAAAAGGGGCTACTGTGATTGTTTATGAACCAGCCTTGTCGGATAATACTACATTCTTTGGGTCAGAAGTTGTTAATGATTTGGATCTCTTTAAAAAACGTAGTGCGGCTATTATAGCCAATCGATATGATGTGGAATTGGATGATGTGAAAAATAAGGTATATACACGAGATGTATATAGAAGGGATTAATCTAAATTAAGGTTAGCGTCCAAAAATGACGTATAGCATCATTCAACAGAAATATAGATCTTTGTTGCTGTAATTAAAACCCAATTAATATGTAGAGCAATAACAATTCTGAAATTTTTTTCCTCCGCTACAAATCCGAAGCGGTCACGAACAAGGATTCCATCCGATCCTTCTGTTTTAGAAATAAGGTACCGTATAACCTGTTTGAAAAATGGTTAAGATGTTTTCATGGGAGATGAGTTGAGATCTGTACATTTAAGGAGGCTGAACACCAACTGTGCCTGTCACATGTCCGGGCTAATATGTTAAAGCGTATGATCAAGGAGGTGAAAAAGAGAGCCTTGGTCTTTACGGACAGTTTGGATTTCTTCTTTAGAAAGGAACGTGATTATAATGAAGAGAATCTTATTCTTGAAGAAAGAGTCTGACGATCACTTACTATGCGATGTAACAGTATGTTACACTTTGGTCGTGACGAAGGTGTAGAAATGGTAGTTGCATATCATGGTGTAATCAGTACTGTGAGGCTGCAAGGGAAGTGCGCATGGGATTTCCTTGGTGAATTTTTCAAAAATATTTTTAATGGTTGTAAGGACTTTGTTAATCTCATACCCCAGAATATAAAGTTGGTATGTACTAACAGTTAAATTCAACGTTTTTAACATAAAATTAGGTAGGTGCTATAAAAGCGCCTATACATTGGTGCATGCTCTAATTTGAGTACCAACAAAGGTATTGCGTGATTGCCATAAATTAATTAGGAAAGTACTATTGGCGGTTTACTTTTGTTTATGTGGAGTCGATTTTTAAGATATCTCCTCTTCTATGTCTTCAACTCCCATGGTGTCAATCATGGGAGTACATATCGCCGATATGCTTATCGGTATAACGCCAAAAAAGAAAGAGGAACTTCCATGGAAGTGTTTGCAAGAAATGAGAACCACAAAGGTGCGATGATGAATGTGTAGATGATAGAATAGACTGTAGAATCGATATAGAATAAAGATATTTGTACCGGTCTTCTTTTTCCCTTCGGGGAGGTAAGGAGGCCGGTTCTGTTTTTATGTATGCCTTGATGATCCGTATATATAATGTGGGATTCGGCCTTCTGCGGTGCAGGGATAAATATTCCCCCTGTGATCGTGGAAATGAAAAATCTTATGAAAGATTTGAAGGGACTGTTGGGCGAGTTTCGGGGTTGGCCTACCGTTGAGTTGTTTAGTGTACGTCTGGCCGGATTGTCGGCGGAAGATAGGGAAAGGCATTTGCTGGGGTTTTGTAAGCTGGCTTTTGGGCATTATGAAGAGTTGCCGATGGGATATCGGAGATTGGTGGATGGTTATTTGGATGGGGAGCGAGGGGAGAACTTGATGGTGTGGTATTTGACAAGGCATACGCCGTGGAAGAATGCCCGTTATGAGTTGCATCGACCGGACTTGTTTTTGCGGATGGCGAAGCTGGTGGAGTTTACGGATCGGGATGGGCGTTTGCCTTATTCTCATTTGGCGGCTTGTTTATGTATGGCGTTTTTCGTCCGGAGTTTATCGGATCCTAATTCGGAGGTCTTGCCGAAATCCTTGGCTAGCCGTTTGAGCGCATTGAATATATTACCAAGTGATATTCTGGAACTGGCGGGGAAGAGGGAAATAACGGATGAGATGTGATTCTTTATTGATAAATGTTAAATGTACGTGGATTGAAGTCGATGAAATTTGGTGTGTTTTTCGTTGATTTGGGAATGTGTGTGTTGGCTGCTACGCCGTTAACTGTTTTGCATCATCTAAGTTAGGCTTTGTGGCTATTATACCTTTGTCATGTGTTCGAAGCATGGTTACATTCATTTATTCATTAAAAACGTATAGTTATGGCATTGAAATTTAAATTGGTAATGAGAAAGAATCTAGGTGAGGATCACGAATCTATTCCTGAAAAGGTATACGCTCAAATGGTGTATGGAGATCTGGTTACTTTCGATGAATTTGCGGAGGAGGTGGCGGATAGCTCTGGTGTAGGTAGCGCTAGCGTGAAGGCGGTTCTGGATCGTATGAATGTGGTGTTGGTCAGTCATTTACAGCATGGCAGGCGTGTCAGTGTAGGTGAGCTGGGGCTTTTCCGCTTTTGTTTCGGATCGTCGGGGGTGCCGGATGAGAAGACGTTTTCGACGAACTTGATTCGGGAGCCGAAAGTACGGTTCTACCCGGGCAAGGCGCTACGGGTAGCCAAGAGCCGGACAAGTTTTGAGAAAACTGCGCTTCCGAATGAAGAAGATGCGGGTGGAAACGGGAGTGATAGTGAAAGTCCGGATGAAATCTAAGAGCTATGAGGCGTTTGACGGTTCAATTAATTGTTGCGATCCTGCTCTCAATGAGCGGGATCACACTTCTCTTCAGCGGATTCTGGATTGATCCGCAAGGATTGATCGATAACAGTGTACTGGTGGCTTTCGGTGAGATCAGTACGTTTGCCGGGGCCCTTTTTGGGGTGGACTACTCTTATAAATTGAAAATTAATAATTGAAAATTATGGAAAGACATGATAAAAGGTTAACAGAGCATTTTTGTTTGGATGAGTTTACTTATAGTGGTATTGCCGTGGACAATGCGATAAATAATCAGCCTCCTCCTTGTGCATGTCTAGCGCTTCAAAATTTGGCAGTTGGTTTATTGGAACCATTACGTCTATTGTATGGGGCACCGATTGCTATATTGAGTGGATATCGGAATGAGAAGGTAAATCGTCTTGCTGGCGGGGTCGTTACCAGCCAACACTTGAAAGGAGAAGCAGCAGATTGCTATGTTGCCGATGGGCCGGAAAAACTGTTGGATGTGTTGCAATGTTCCGGTTTAGTATTTGACCAAGCTATATTATATAGACGAAAACGTTTTTTGCATCTTTCCTTAAAGATAAATGGAAATAACAGGATGCAAGTGTTAGTTTATAACAAATCTTGATACTTCGGTGCGGAAAGAGACTTGCCCATGATCAAGTGCGGAAGGGAAGATCTGTGATTTGGTGGACTGAAAAGGATATGATATATTTGCCTCCTATGATTAAGCTTGAATATCTAAAAAAGATACGTGTTCGTTGGATTATATTGGCGATCCTTCTCATCTCTGTATGGATCGTGATGGGAAATCCCAGATTAGGCGAATGGTATTCCCGTTCGATTTATCCATGGGTATCGGGTATGCTATCTCGTTTCTCCTGCTTGTTCCCTTTTTCCGTAGGGGATTGTTTTATTTATGGTAGCATCGCCGGATTATTAGGGTATCTGTCGTATGCGATTATAAGGAGGCGGAGGATCGGGAGGACAATAAGGCATGTTGTGGAATATCTGGCATGGGTGTATGTCTGGTTCTATATCGCTTGGGGATTGAATTATTTCCGGGAAGATTTTTTCACTCGTACGCAAACCACTTATGTGCCTTTTTCCTCGGAACATTTCCAATCCTTCTTGGATGCCTACACGGATTCCCTGAACGCCTCATGGGTTCCGATAGAGACGATCGATCGGGAGGTCGTGAAAGAGGCGGTGCAGGAAGGGTATCGGGAATTGCCTACTCGTTTCGGGCTTACCACTCCCGGAACCTATCTTCATCCTAAAACGATGCTGTTCTCCCGGTTGATGAGTGGAGTAGGGGTGATGGGATATATGGGGCCGTTTTTCACGGAGTTCAATTTGAACGGCCAGCTCTTGCCCGTGCAATATCCCGCCACTTACGCCCATGAGATGGCTCATGCGCTTAGTATATCCAACGAGGCCGAGGCTAATCTATACAGTTATTTAATATGCACGAGTTCTTCCGTGCCGGAAATCCGGTTCTCAGGTTACTTCTCTTTGCTGCCTTATGTGTTGAGCAACGCATATGTGGCTTTGGATAAGGACTCTTTTGAGGCATGGAAGAAAAGATTACGCCCCGAGATCAAGGACTTGTATAACGAGAAAGTAGCCTATTGGCAATCCCTATACAGCCCGCTGATCGGCGAGGCGCAAGACGTGGTCTATAATCTTTTCCTGAAAGGCAATAAGATACCTGCCGGAACCGCTAATTATTCGGAGGTGATCGCTTTATTGATCGCTTTGGAAGGAGAATGATTTATTCATCATTTAACTTCCTCCAAATAAAGCACTCGGCTCGAGTAATCATTCTGCTTGTGATAATCGACAATGTGATTATAAGGGATTTCCAGTCCGTTCGCCATGAGATATTCCCCGGTGAAAGCTTTACCCTCGAAGGCCAGAGGCTCGTTGTCGATCCGGTTCAGTTCGCAGACTCTGTATTTCTTGTCTGGGGATAATCCGTTCATTTTTACACGGGGTAAATGTTGGTTGACAAAATGCTCGGTCTTCCACCAATAAAATACGGCTTTGTCTTTCTCCGGTGAGGTGTACATCAAGGAAGCTACTCCCAAACGATCGTACGGAGAAACCAGACGGTAGATATCGCCGAATTGCACGACGGGACGGATCGTCTTATAATCGGCGATCGCCTTACGGCAAAGTGTTTTCTCTTCTTCTGTCATATTCTTGGGTTGGATCTCCATGCCCAAACGGCCGCTCATCGCTACGTCGATCCGATATTTCAGGGGAATGACCCGGAATGTTTGATGGTTGGGGGCGGCGCTGATATGTGAGGCCATGGCGATAGCCGGGAAAAAATAAGAAGTGCCCCATTGCATATAGATACGCTGTAAGGCATCGGTATTGTCGCTTACCCAAAACTCATCGAAGTAAGGCATGACCCCGTAATTTGCCCGGCCTCCACCGCTGGCGCAAGCCTGTAGGGTTAAATCCGGGTATTTGGCTCGGATACGCTCACAGACTTTCTTGAATCCTTCGTGATATTCGATATACATATGGCTTTGCTGATCCGAAGGCAGGTATTGGGAGCCATGGTTCAGGATGCTCATATTGGCGTCCCATTTGATATAATCGATCTCCGGGTATGTTGTCATCAAGTTGTCGACGATACCGAATATGAAGTCTTGCACCTCGGGATTGGAGAGATCAAGAACGACCTGTGTACCGCCACGCCCCAGGACGATTTCCCTGTTTGGAGCTTTCAATACCCATTCCGGATGCTTCTCGTACAATTCACTTGTCGTGTTGGCCATTTCCGGTTCGATCCAGATACCGAATTTAATACCATGCTTGTTGGCGTCGGCGATCAGGCCCTCGATGCCTCTTGGTAGTTTTCGGGCATCAACCATCCAATCCCCTAAGGACGAGTTATCTTTATTACGAGGATATTTATCGCCAAACCAGCCGTCGTCCATGACGAACAACTCGCCGCCCATAGACTGGATATCACTCATCATTTGGTCCATACCTTCTTGATTGATATCGAAATATACACCTTCCCAACTGTTTAGTAAGATTTTCCGTGCGGTCGCTCCATTCGCTATCTTATGTTTGCGTGCCCATGCGTGGAAATTTCGGCTGCTTCCGCTTAAGCCGTCCTTACTGTAAGTCAGCGCCAATTCTGGTGTACGGAAACTTTCTTTGGCTTTGAGGGTGTAAGCCGAGTTCTCCTCGTTTATTCCCGCAAAGAAATGGTGATAGTCGCTATCATCCGTATCGAAGAATAATTTGTAGTTACCGCTATAGCATAGGGCGGCGCCAATAACGGAACCGGTGTTTTCCTTTGGTTTTCCGTCTAGGGAGATCATCACTTCGGCGTGGGCGGTATGGGAGTTGCGGATACCATCCTTGTTTTTTATCATCTTGATGCCCGGTCGTAACGGTTCTTGTGCCAATTGAGCCTCGTTTGCCCATGAGCCGTATAAGTGGGAAACCCATACGTCTCCTTTCCGGATCGGCAGATGAGCGGAAGCGAAACGATTGAGGGTGATCGCTTTTTTCTCCTCATGCGTGATCTCTGTCCAAGTCTCGATGATATCAGCGTCCGGATAGGTTCTGTAACAGAGATTCATATAAAAAGGATACACTTTATCTTTTAATCGGATCGTTGTGATATCTGCTATTTGCTCTTTTCGTGTATCTACTTTTATGACTTCCAGTTGAAGGGTCATATTCCCGTCGCCATGGGTAACGGACAATGCGCTTTCGGAGGGACAATTCAAGCCGTAGACCGGATAAGCGGAAAATGTTTTCTGCTCGGTCTCGAGCAAGGTAGCCGCGTCGGAAGTGGATAACTTGTCTCCATAGTAGATGAATCTTACCTCTCCGCCGACAGGTGCGTCTAGCAATAATGAGGTATTCCTCGTGGAAATCAATACGTCTTGTGCCCATAAACTAGTGGTCAATAGGGAGGCGCAACATAAATAACCGAATTTACTCTTAATGTTCATTTTATTAGTAGGTGTTAGATTTAAATTCAGGGGCAAAAGTAGGAGAGAGCCGGTAGGTTTCCTAATAGGATTTTATCAGATACTGTTACTTTTCTGCTTTAACTAAAATTTGTTTCACGCAGAAGAACCCCGTGCTTTCATTAATGAAAATTCCATATTGTCTAATTCGAAAGAAATCACTAACTTTGCGGCAATTTTTTAGAAGCAAGATAAATACATCGCGATATGAGTAAGAAATTTACCGAATATTCTAAGTTTGACTTGTCGAACGTAAATAAAGAGGTGCTGAAGAAATGGAAGGATGGAGACATCTTCCATAAGAGTCTTGAAACAAGAGAGGGACATCCTACATTCGTATTCTACGAGGGCCCTCCATCCGCAAACGGTATGCCGGGTATTCACCATGTTATCGCCCGTTCGATTAAGGATATTTTCTGCCGCTATAAAACCATGAAGGGATTCTTGGTGAATCGTAAGGCGGGTTGGGATACACACGGTCTGCCTGTCGAGTTAGGCGTGGAGAAGGCTTTGGGCATCACGAAGGAAGATATCGGTAAGAAGATTTCTGTCGCTGAGTATAACGCCGCTTGCCGTAAGGACGTGATGAAGTTCACGAAAGAGTGGGAGGATCTGACGCAGAAGATGGGTTATTGGGTGGATATGGAGAATCCGTATATCACGTATGATAACCGCTATATCGAGACCTTGTGGTATCTATTGAAAGAGCTTTATAAGAAAGGTCTTTTATATAAAGGCTATACGATCCAACCGTATTCGCCCGCCGCAGGTACGGGCTTGAGCACGCACGAGTTAAACCAACCGGGTTGTTACCGTGACGTGAAGGATACGACTTGTACGGCACAGTTCCATATATTGGACCCGAAACCGGAGATGGCACAATTCGGCGATCCTTATTTCTTGGCATGGACAACGACTCCTTGGACGTTGCCTTCCAATACGGCGCTTTGCGTAGGCCCGAATATTACTTATCTGGCTGTACAGACTTATAATCCTTACACGGGTATCCCGATGACTGCTGTTATAGCGAAAGATTTATTGTCTGCTTATTTCAATCCGAAAGCTGCGGAGCTTTCTTTGTCTGATTACAAACCGGGTGACAAGCTGGTTCCTTTCAGCGTAGTAGGTGAGTGGAAGGGTTCCGAGTTGGCCGGTATGAAATATGAGCAATTGATCCCATGGGTAAATCCGGGTGAAGGTGCATTCCGTGTGATCACGGGTGATTTCGTTACGACAGAGGATGGTACGGGTATCGTACATATCGCACCGACGTTTGGTGCGGACGATAACCGTGTGGCGAAAACATTCGGGGTTCCTCCTTTGATGATGCAGGATAAGGATGGAAATATGCGCCCTATGGTGGATATGACCGGTAAGTTCTATAAGCTGGAAGACTTGGCTCCGGAGTTTGTACAAAATTGTATGAACGCCTCTGATTATGATCCATGGCAAGGAAAATTCGTGAAGAACGCTTACGATGATACGAAGACGGATAAAGATGAGACGTTAGATATAGAGATCTGCATGATGCTGAAGGCCCAGAACCGGGTGTTCAAGATCGAGAAGCATGTCCACAATTACCCGCATTGCTGGCGTACCGATAAACCGGTATTGTATTATCCGTTGGATAGCTGGTTCATCCGTACGACCGCTTGCCGTGAGCGTATGATCGAGTTGAACAATACGATCAACTGGAAACCGCAGAGCACGGGTACGGGACGTTTCGGCAAATGGCTGGAGAACTTGCAAGACTGGAACTTGAGCCGCAGCCGTTATTGGGGTACTCCATTACCGATCTGGCGTACGGAAGATGGTAGCGAGGAGAAGTGTATCGGTTCCGTGGTAGAGTTGTTTGGCGAGATCGAGAAATCGGTGAAGGCCGGCTTTATGGAGTCTAACCCTTACAAGGACTTCGCTCCGGGAGATTATACGAAGGAGAATTACGAGAAGATCGATTTGCACCGTCCGTATGTGGATGATATTATCTTGGTTTCCGCTTCTGGTAAGCCGATGAAGCGTGAGACAGACTTGATCGACGTATGGTTCGATTCCGGCGCTATGCCTTATGCCCAGATCCACTATCCGTTCGAGAACTTGAAGGAGTTCGATAATCGTCAGATCTATCCGGCTGACTTTATCGCTGAGGGTGTTGACCAGACACGCGGTTGGTTCTTTACCCTGCACGCTCTGGGTACCATGATTTTTGATAGCGTGGCTTACAAGGCTGTCGTGTCTAACGGTCTGGTATTGGATAAGAACGGAAACAAGATGTCTAAACGCTTGGGCAACGCTGTTGATCCATTCTCTACGATCGAGAAGTATGGTTCGGACCCGTTGCGTTGGTACATGATCACGAACGCTTCTCCATGGGATAATATTAAGTTTGATATCGATGGTATCGAGGAAGTTCGCCGTAAGTTCTTTGGTACATTATATAATACGTATTCATTCTTCGCTTTGTACGCGAACGTGGATGGCTTCGACTACTCCGATCCGGATGTGGAATGGAGCAAGCGTCCGGAGATTGACCGTTGGATCCTTTCTCTGTTGAACAGCTTGGTGAAGGATGTGGATGGCTACTTGGAGGCTTACGAGCCGACTCGTGCCGGACGTGCTATCTCTGATTTCGTAAATGATAACTTGAGTAACTGGTATGTGCGTTTGAACCGCCGCCGTTTCTGGGGTGGTGGTATGACGGAGGATAAGTTATCCGCTTACCAGACTTTATATACTTGCTTGGAGACAGTGGCTAAGTTGATGGCTCCGATCGCTCCGTTCTATGCCGATCAGTTATTCTTAGACTTGGTCGCTGTTACGGGACGTGAGAACGTTGAGTCCGTACACTTGTCCGATTTCCCGGTTTACGACGAGTCTAAGATCGACAAGAATTTGGAAGAGCGTATGCAAATGGCTCAAGATGTTTCTTCTATGGTATTGGCTCTTCGCCGCAAGGTGAATATCAAGGTTCGCCAGCCGTTGCATACGGTAATGATTCCGGTTGTAGACGCTCATCAACAAGAGAGTATCGAGGCCGTTAAGAACCTGATCTTGAACGAGGTGAACGTGAAGGAGCTGAAGTTCGTGGATAATACGGCAGGTATCTTGGTGAAGAAGATCAAACCGGACTTTAAGAAGTTGGGCCCGCGCTACGGAAAGATCATGAAGGCGTTGGCCGCCACGATTCAATCGATGAGCCAAGAAGATATCAACGCTTTCGAGAAAGCCGGAACGTTTACCTTGATGGTAGATGGACAGGAGGCCGTTCTGGAGCGTACGGATGTAGAGATCATCTCTGAGGATATCCCGGGTTGGTTGGTCGCTAATGAAGGTCGCTTGACAGTCGCTTTGGATATTACCGTAACCGAGGATTTGCGTAAGGAGGGGCTGGCCCGTGAGTTGGTGAATCGTATCCAGAACTTGCGTAAGAGCAGCGGTTTCGATATAACGGATAAGATCCATGTATCCATTCTTTCTTGCGAGGAGATGGATGAGGCGATCCATGATTATAAGGATTATATCGCTAACCAAGTATTGGCGGAATCTATCGAAATCATGGATAATGCGATCAGCGACGCTACGGAACTCGATTTCGAGGACTTTAAATTGTCCGTAAAGATCGAGAAAGCTTAAAAATAGAATAGCATTTCTTGCGGAAGAATTAGGAATGAAATATAGGAAAATCGATAATTATATTATCTTTGCATGCAAAGAAGAAATAATATGATTTTATATTCATTCTTAATTCTTCTTTTTGATTGATATTTGAACGATTGTTGAACCTAAATTTTTTTAGAACCATGGCAGAGAAGACAAGATATTCAGACGCTGAGCTCGAGGAGTTCCGCGCTATTATATTAGAGAAACTGGAAATCGCGAAGAGGGATTACGAGCTTTTGCGATCAGGGGTTACGAATTCCGACGGTAACGACGTGGCTGATACGTCTCCTACATTCAAGGTGCTGGAGGAAGGCGCTTCTACGTTATCGAAGGAAGAGGCGGGCCGTTTGGCGCAACGCCAGATGAAATTCATCCAGAATTTACAGGCCGCTTTGATCCGTATCGAGAATAAGACCTACGGTATTTGCCGGGAGACTGGTAAATTGATCCCGAAAGAAAGGCTACGTGCTGTGCCTCATGCGACTTTAAGTATCGAAGCAAAACAAGGAGGTGCAAAGTAAATGAGATATTCTAAAGGTTGGGGAGCTGTGTTAATCATAATACTGCTCCTTCTTCTTGACCAAGCGCTGAAAATATGGATTAAGACCCACATGCAGTTGCATGAGAGTATAGAGATAACTCCGTGGTTTTATCTCTATTTTACTGAGAATCCGGGTATGGCATTCGGTATAGAGGTGATTGGGAAATTATTCCTTTCCGTATTCCGTATCGTGGCTGTATTGTTTATCGGATATTATTTGTATAAGCTGGTTAAAGAAAATTATAAATTCGGTTTTATTGCCTGTATATCTTTGGTTTTTGCGGGGGCGGTGGGTAATATAATCGACTCGATATTCTATGGCGTGATCTTCGACCATAGTTTCGGGCAACTCGCTACTTTTATGCCGGAGGGAGGTGGTTATGCCTCTTGGCTGCATGGAAAGGTGGTGGATATGTTCTATTTCCCATTGATAGAGACCGTATTCCCGGATTGGGTTCCGATCTGGGGTGGACAGGAGTTCGTTTTCTTCCGTCCGATCTTTAATTTGGCGGACTCGGCGATTTGCGTGGGAGTTTTCCTTTTGTTAATATTTTATCGGCATACTTTGTCGGCTAGCCTTTCGAAAGAAGAGAAATAAATGCGGAGAAAATTACGGATATATGGTATGGCTTTATTAGCCACGACGTTGCTGGCGGCATGTAGTAAGGTTCCGGATGGTATTCTGTCGGAGAAAAAGATGCAGGGTGTCTTGACGGATATGTTGCTGGCTGAGGCCATGGTAAATGTGGATTATAATACTTATAAATCCGATACCATGAAGCTTGCCTTGTATGAGTCTGTATTCCGTAAGCATGATATTACACAGGCGGTGTATGATAGCTCGTTGGTGTGGTACGGCCGTAACTTGGATATTTATATGGAGGTCTACAACCGGGTCTTGGCCGATCTTAATAAACGGATCAATAACTTAGGGGATGTGCAGGCGGACGCTGCGCCGGTATCGAACCGGGATTCTGTGGATATTTGGCCTCGCCGTTCTTATCTGGTCTTGTCTCCTACCTCTGTATTTAATGGGGTGACTTTCGATATACGTCCGGAAACGAATTATTCCTCGGGCAGTAGTTTCGTGCTGGGCATGCGTGTCTGGGGATTGAATAACAAAATGGCTTATAAGCCGGAGGTACGTTTAAGCGCGGACCAAGGTGATACGACCTTGACTGTGAATAGTAAGATCACGAAAGATGGATATCACGAGACGATCTTGAAGACTATACCAACTAAGAAAGTAAAGCGTGTGTTTGGATATATCCGTATGGATAATATGGATACGACTTATTATAAGGTGTATATAGATAGCTTAAGCTTGATGAAATATAACTATGGTAAGGAGCTTGCCGAATTACCTAAGGATTCTATTAAGTAATCTCTCTATTTGTTTATTATACTTATGAGAAGAATTGCCGCTCATTACGTTTGGTGTAAGCAGGTTTATCGTATGCATTATATCGAACTGGATGATAATGGTGCGTTTCATGGTGTTTACCCGTTGAATGAGGAGATAGCTGGAACCGCTTTTTATGATGGAGTGCTGGTGCCGGTTCTTTCCTCGGAACCGGCGATTGGTTTTAAGCAGGTGATGGGATCTTGGCCGGCGTTAACCGAAAAGATTACGCCGGGTTGTTCAGTCCATATATATCGTTTAAGCGGGATTCCTTTGGCGTCTGCGAAACTCGGCACAGACCACAGCTGTAGCGATGGCCACATTGAGAGACTCTGAGGTGTCTCTTCCTTCCGGATAGTTCGGGATATATAATTTTTCGTTTACAAAAGCCTCTATGGCGGGACGTATTCCATTTCCTTCATTACCCATTATCAAGATACCGTTTCCGGATAAGGTTTTCTCATATAAGTTTTCTCCGCCAAGGAAGGTGCCGTATAAAGGTATGGCTTGGGCAGATTGGGCCTGTAAGAACGTTTCCAGATCGGTGTAATGTATTTTTACGTGGGCGAGCGCACCCATAGTGGCTTGTACGGTTTTTGGACTGAAAACATCGGCGGTATCTTTGCTGCATACGATATGGGAAATACCGAACCAGTCCGCTAACCGGATGATCGTACCTAAGTTGCCCGGATCTTGGATTCCGTCTAATGCGAGAACAAGCTCCTTTTCCGGCGTTATTTCCGTTATATCCCAATTGGGGCGTTTAAAGATCGCGAGTACATCTTGGGGATTTTTCAGGAAGCTGGCTTTACGAATATCATCTTCTTCCGCTACCAATAACTCCTTGGCCGGAATATCGCCTTGTGTAGCCATCCAAGATGGCTTGGCTATTAATAACTCACATTCAAAGGCCGGTAACATATCGGCTACCAATTTATTTCCTTCGGCTACAAAAACATTATTTTCATTCCGGAATTTCTTTAATTCCAGAGAACGGATGTATTTGACTTTGGTCTTGCTTAGCATCTTAGTTCTTTTTACAAAACAAAAGTACGGTAAATTCTTTAAATTCCAGTACATTCGCGATCGTAAAAAGCTTGGAATGATGAATCGATCTCTACGTATATGCTATTTTATCTGTATCGTACTACTACTAACCTCTTGTAGTACGACCAAGTTTGTGCCGGATGGGGAATATTTGCTGGATAAGGTGGAGATCGTGTCGGATAACAGGGACTATAAGTCTGCGGATTTAAAATCTTATCTTAGGCAGCAACCAAACTTCAAGGTGTTTGGTCTGATGAAGTGGCAGTTGTTTGTCTATGATTGGTCTGGTAAGAATGAGAAGAAATGGATCAATAAACAGTTACGTAGGATTGGTGAGCCTCCCGTGGTGCTGGATACGATGTTGGTGGAACAGTCCGCCATGGAACTAGAGCGTTTTTACATTAATAAAGGGTATGTCCATGCGGATGTATCAACGACGATCGATACGGCACGCCATAAGAAAGCGGTTGTAACTTACCATATAAAGGCGAACGATCCGTATAGGATACGCAATTACACGATGAAGTTCCCCGATCCGAAAATTGATAGTTTGGCACATCTGAAAGCGCCTCGCCGCTCTCCCTTAGCTTCTGCGTTCCGGTCCTCACAGGAAGAGTATAACCAATTAGTTAAGGAAGGAACTTTATTTGACCGGGATATATTGGACAAGGAGCGGGAGCGTATTACGACCTTACTTCGCTGGAACGGGTATTATGGTTTTAATCGGGATTATTTAGGATATATCGCTGATAGTTCTTTTAACCAAAATGTCGTGGATCTTGATATGTCCATGAAACCTTATCGGAAGGTGTTGCCCAATGGGTCGGTAGAGGATCAGCCGCATCGTCAGTATTATATTAAGGATGTAACGGTCTTAACCGATTATAATCCGATGGGGGTAGGAGAGGACGCTAGTTTCATGGCTACAGATACGATGCTCAGCGCAGGGGTGAATATCGTATATGGCCGGAACGGGAAGAGTATCCGTCCGAGCGTGCTCCGGAGGAGTACTTATATTCGGCCGGGGCAATTATTTAGTGAGAAGAATATAGAGCAGACCTATTCGGCGTTCGCTTCTCTAAGGGCTTTGAGGAACGTAAATATACGTTTTACGGAAGTAGAGGAGCGGGATACGATGAAGTTGGATTGTTACATTCTCACTTCTCCCGCGAAGATAAATACGGTGGGAGTGGATTTGGAAGGTACTAACTCGGCGGGTGACTATGGGTTTGCCTCCAGCTTGAATTATCAGCATAGGAATATCTTCCGAGGATCGGAGCTGTTCTCGGCGAGGGTGAGAGGGGCTTACGAGGCGTTATCCGGAAATAAGGCGAATGGCTTTGGTAATTACTGGGAGTTAGGTGCGGAAGGGTCTTTGCTGTTTCCTCGTTTTTTGTTCCCGTTCTTGAGTTCGGATTTTCGTAGGCGGCTACGTGCGTCAACTGAAGCGAAAATAAGTTACAACCTGCAAAAACGTCCGGAGTATACGAGGGCGATTCTATCTGGTGGTTGGAGTTATATTTGGCAAGATCGGGGCAATACACAGGCACGCCATACCTTTAAGCTTGTAGACTTGAATTATGTGTATTTGCCGGATAAGAATATGGACTTTATCAATAGCTTGCCGGATTATATGGTGTTGTATAACTATACGAACCATTTTATCATGAGTTCGGGATATACTTATTCCTTCAGTAATTATTCTCCCCAGAATCGTTTGAGAAACACGCATTCCCTACGTGCGTCGGTCGAGGTCGCAGGGAATTTGTTGAGTGCCTTTTCGCATCTTACGGGGGCGAAGAAAAATGATGACGGTTATTATGAGTTGTTTGGTACGGAATATGCGCAATATGTGAAATTGGATTTCGATTTTAGTAAAGGAATCGTGCTTGACAGTCGTAACAAGTTAGCTTTCCATATAGGAGTGGGAGTGGGGATGGCTTATGGTAACTCAAACTATTTACCTTTTGAGCGTGCTTATTTCTCGGGGGGAGCGAATAGTGTCCGGGGATGGTCTGTACGAGAGTTAGGTCCGGGTAGTATGGAAGTTGACAGCACGACTTCTTTCGCTCTTCAATCGGGGGATATCCGCTTGGATTTGAACTTGGAATATCGAACGAAACTTTTTTGGAAGTTTGAATTGGCGGCTTACATAGATGCCGGAAACATATGGACCCGGAATGTATCAGATGAACGCTATAAGGCTGGAAACTTTGATTTCTCTCGTTTTTATAAGGAGATCGCTGTTTCCTATGGTTTGGGACTTCGTTTGGACTTTGATTTCTTTCTACTACGTTTAGATACAGGCTTCAAGGCTTATAATCCTCAGGAGAAAAAGTCTAGGCGTTGGGCGATAACCCGTCCTAATTTCAAGGATAATTTCGCCTTGCATTTTGCCGTTGGTTATCCATTCTAAATTCAATATGTAAAAAAGTGTACTAAAAGTTTGCAAGGAAAAGAAAAATCCTTACCTTTGCACCACGAAAATAAGGATGGTCAGGTAGCTCAGCTGGATAGAGCAACAGCCTTCTAAGCTGTGGGTCCTGGGTTCGAATCCCAGCCCGATCACGAGGGGATATCTTGAAGATGTCCCCTTTTTTATTGTGTTATAGTTGATTAGATTGGTTTTCAGCCTATTACAACAAGGGATAAAGGGTTTGTTTTGTCACGATATTAACCTGTATTAACGCTCAAATTGAACATTTGACACTTCTGTTTGTTACTATTGTGATACCGTTTTCAATTTTGTGATACCAAAAAACAAATCAATCATGGAATATCCAACATTAAGGTTTGTGTTCGATCGAAAGAAGGTCGCAACCAAGGAGAAAAAAGGTCTTGTGCAGATCGAGGTATGCTCTGAGAGAAAAAGAAAATGGATTGGTACGGGTGTAAAGGTATACGCCGATCAATGGGATGACAAAAGAAAAGTAACGGCTCGTCCCGACTCGTTGGACTTGAATATGAAGCTGGACTTGATGATGTCTAATATCCTAGAGTACGTGAACTCATTGATACGTCGAAAGGTTCCGTTCGATTTCGAGTCGTTGGACGTTTTCTTGAAAAATAGCTCGGAATCAGATTCTTTCATTGATTTTATCGTTAGGAGGACTGATGAGAGGAAAGACCGTGCGGAAGGAACCATAAAGCATTATAGGACATTGGTTAAGGTTTTGGAGGATTTTGGGAGGATCAATTACTTTCATGATTTGACCCGTTCCAATATAACTATGTTCGATGATTACTTGAGAAGCAAAGGTATTAAGGATACTACCGTGTATGGTTACCATAAGAATATGAAGGCTTATATAAACGAGGCCATAAGATTCGGTATAATCTCAGAGAATCCTTATGTGGGGCTTAAGATCAACAGGGGGAAGTCGGATAAACGGAAATATCTCACGTATGAGGAGATGAGAAGGATGGAAAGATGTCGTATAACCGATCCTAGCGTAAACAGGGTGAGGGATCTTTTCTTGTTCCAGTGTTATACAGGGTTGGCCTATTCGGATTTATATAAGTTTGACTTTGCGAGCGATGTAGAGCGGAGGGGGAATAAGTTTATTATAGCGGATAGGCGTGTAAAGACCAATGAGGACTATTTCATAGTCTTGCTGTCTCCAGCCATGGATATACTAAAAAAATATGATTTTGATCTTCCGGTAATAAGTAATCAGAAATATAACGATTATTTAAAAGTCGCCGCTAGTTTCGCCAAGATTGACAAGAATCTGACTACGCACTGTGCGCGCCATACGTTTGCGGTTTTCGCGTTAAATAATGGTGTTCCGATGGAGGTGGTGTCCAAGATGCTTGGCCATACAAATATAAAAACAACTCAAATCTATGCGAAGGTTCTCAACACAGAGGTCGAGAAAGGATTTGATGTCTTGGAGCGAAAGATGAAGGTTTAGCGATAAATAGACCAATAAAACACGCCCGTGTCAGAAAAAACACGGGCGTTATACTTTGGCGGTGCGAAAAATAGAACTATTACTTGTTGTCATGCTGAATTCTCCTGAACTCCTCGCTCTTGGAGAAGCTCTCTATTTGATCACCCTTGCACATATCGTAGGTGATAAAGGTCTTCAGCAGAAAAACATCCGGCCCTACGGCTTTGAATCCCATCGCAATTCCCTCTTTACAGGTGGCTAATACATTCTCCCGGTACCCTCCGTCCACCTCTTCGTGCGAAAATGTGAATGAATAACTATTGTTTATCTCGAAGTACCGCTTAATCAACTCTTTGCCTGTAAGGTTAATTCCCATCCGATCGGCGAACCGGCTGAAGAAGTGAGGAGGAAACGCGAGAAGAACCATCTTGCCATTGACAAAGACAGGCATATAGGCATACTTGCCATGATTGGTATCATGGTAGCACACAAAAGAGATCCGGCAATTGTCGCCTATATCCTTTTTATTGTGGGCCTCCCATAATATCAGCCACTTGTTTTTACGCTTAGTGGTAACAAATGAGTGGATGCGCACAGGAAAGATGCCGGATTTATTGATTATCCGGCTCACCTTAGCGTCCTTGGTATCGGATACGGAGAATATATTGGGATAATCAGCTTTGATCTCCTCCAACAATTCGGAGGGTGTCATGCTTGTCGTTATCATATTATTTCTATTTTAACTTCTAGTGCGTCACATATCTTCGCAAGGATATCTATCCCAACGGAGAACTTCCCGTTCTCGACGTTGCTGATAGTTGCTGCCCGAAGATTGGCAAGTTCGGCCAGTTGCCGAACCGTGTAGCCTCTCTCCTTTCGGATTACGGCTATTCGTTTCCCTATTCGTTGTCTCTCATTCATCATCTTACAACTGCATCTTCAATAATTGCGCTGTATGGTATTCCCATCTGGTCCTTAACGTTAGAACGCTCCAAGTCGATGGTCAACCCTTCAAGATTAATACCCGCTTCTTCTGTCAGTTCTCTTACATGATCTTCGTCACGCGCAATTGCGTGATAAAGTACAGTTTCATAATGATTCTCTTCGTAGATATTGTATGAGTTCATAATCTTATATTTTATAACATTGAAAATTGCTTGTTTATTAATTCAAAAACACGTACCTATGCACCGCATATCAGAAATTATATTAGTCGCCTTCGGGCGTGGATTGAAACGAACTAATTTCTACTATCGTAGATGGCAGCGACGCTGCATTCACGGATTTCTCCGTGGGGATTTACAGGGAGTTTTCAGACTCCCTGTTTTTTGTTATTTAAATAACTCTATCTCGTCCTTAAGCCATTGAGGTATATTGACTTCACCATAATAATCATCAATATAATCCCAATGGGGTAAACTCTCCTTAATGTCTTTCGCAATAACCTTTTTTGTAAGGATCCAGTTTTTTTCATTTCCATACTCATCACCCCAATTACCATATCGAGCTTCATATGTGACGAGAGGTATAAGATATTTTGGGCACTCGATATAGTGCTCTCCTTGTCCCCAGTATTTTAAATACAACTCGTCATCATCCGTATCTAAAAATATTGTTGCGGACTTATAGTAATCATTATAGCGTCCAGCAAAATCAGACTTTAGCTTTCTTGCCGTTTTGTCTATCTGTCTCATACTTATTGTCGCTGAATTGTTACTGTTGCCACCAGCTCTATTGTTATTTTGATGTTACAAAGATAAGTATAATATTATTTGTTACCAAATAGCGTAACGGAAATATTTATAGAATTAACAACAATTAATATTCCAGCCCTGTGTTATCCTTCCATCCTTTTTTGTTTGATTATATCATTATGTTTCCTTGTTTCATACGGGCGATGTGGTCTTGGTATACGGCGTGTTTTCTTCCTCTTTTTCCTCCAGTACCTTTTTAAGCTGATATAGGCTTATTATGTCATATTCAAATGTCGGATTGTCCCAATTTTTCCGGACAGAGTTCGTTTGGACCGAGATAAATTTTCGAAGGTCGAAGATATATTGGCATGGGCTTAGCCGGATCTCGTTAAATGTGATTTGATAGTTATCAAACCACTCTAAAAGTTGTTTAAGCTCTTCGTTCATGGTTATATAATAAAATTTGTTCCCGCGAATATACCAATAATGCCTATATGACCGGACCTAACTATATACGAATGATTCGTAGACGATAGAAAACAGTATAGAATAGTTGATTTTTTGGTGTCCGATGGGAGATAATGATCAAAGTAACAAACACGAGTCACTTTATTTATCTCTTTTGCGAGAAAAGACAAGATTATGATCGGATCTATAGTTGGAGCCGCCAGTTCCTTGGCGAGTGGCATTGCCGGGGGAATAAAGGCAAGGAAGGCGGCTAGAAAAGCGAACGCCGTGTTGGATAAACAGGCAAAGGAGAATGAGGATTGGTTTAACCGTAGGTATAACGAGGATTATACCCAAAGCGCAGAGGCGCAAGCCGCCTTGACCAAGGCAAGGGAATTAGCGGATGAGCAGTACCGTAAGGCCTCCGGTACCGCCGCGGTCGTAGGAGCTACTGATGAGTCCGTAGCTCAGGCCAAGAAAGCGGCGGGCGAGGTGATATCCGATACCGCCAGTGGTATAGCCACTAACGCTACAGCACGGAAGGATGCCGTGGAATCCCAATATCTCAACACCAAGAATAATATCAGTAACCAAAGGCTGTCTATCTATAATCAACAGGCGGCAAACGCCACGCAAGCGGCTAATCAAGGATTACAGGCAGGGATGGGCCTCGTTGGGGCTGATGCGCAAGCCCATCTTGACAAGGGTAAGGGATTATTCGAGTCTATATTCAAAAAGTAACAACCATGACATTAGAAGAAAGATATAATAGGAAAAGGACCCCGGTCGTTCAAAGGCCGGAATTGTCCACTACGCCATTGGTTGAGCCAGAGGTTGCCGGAAGCCAGAACCCTATAGCTCCAACCGTGGATAATACGGATGAGACCACTCCGCAAGCGAGCGTTGTCGAGCCTCAAATGAACGATTACCAATGGAACCAAAGGTTATATGAGACGCTTTTTCAAAAGCCGATAAGCCAAGAGGAGGAGGAGAGGAGAAAAAGGGCCGCTTCCGTAGCTACTGGAATCGGGCATCTAGGCAATGTGTTGTCTTCCTTCTCCAATTTGGCATTTGCGGGAGAGGCACCTTCGCAGAAACTACCTACCGTAGCTGATCCTAAACTACAATCTTATTCTGACAGGTTGGAGGCTATCAGGCAAAGATATGGGGCCGGATATCTGGCCGCAAGGCAAAACGATATGAATAATTATCAAAGGGCGTTATCTCTGTATAGACAGGATCAAGCTAGAAAAGCCCAGAATGATTTGGCAAAAGCCAAGATAGCGCAAAGTGCCGCTCAATTCGCAATAAAGAATGACAGGGAGGAGCGGAAGATGAAACAGGATGCCGCATATAAAGAGAGAGAGTTGGGTATAAGGCAATCCAATCTCCGTAGTCTTGAGCAATATCGTACCGCTAAAGCTAATGGATCTGGGGCGGATAAGTCTATTGACATCATCGGCAGAAACGGTAAACGTTTCACTTTGTCCGGTAAGGATAAAGATGGGGTTATCGCTTATATGTATAAGAGGATGTTGGAGTATGCGGAGGAAAATAAAGATAAAAACAAGAGCGTATCGGATGTAACGTGGCAGCTTGGTGAAGGTGGAGACCAAAAGACCAAACAAGCCGCTATTGTCATGAGTAACATCCAGAATTTCCCGGAATTATACGATGAGTTTGATAGGGTGATCGGATCGGGAGGTTCTTCTAGTAAGGGCAAGCATATCCCTTTAAACGATGAAGGAGGAACAGAAAATACAAACGAAAAATACAGCTGGATTCATGGATTCTAATGTAAAACATTTATATGATGCTATGATTAGCCAAGGATATACGGGACTTGGCGATTTCTCTAATTTTGAGGGTAAGATGAAAGACTCTGGAAAGAGGAGAATGGTTTATGATTATTTGATACAAGATGATTATTTCTCCGAGATAGGCGATTTCTCCAAATTCGAGAGTGCCCTAGGCTATTCGCCCGCAGAGAGGAAAGATTACGTTTCTCAATCAAGCGTTAATCCTGCACCTATCGCTTTAAGACAAGAGGTTGACGTGCCTATGAAGGATCAATCGGAATACGTTAATCCGTGGACGAACTCACCTGATTACAATTTTGAGTCCTTGCGTAAAAAAGGAAAGATTGAGACCGCGACTCCTCCACCTCCTACGGAGTATGAGAAGGATTCTTCTTTAATGAATACTTGGGCTGGAGACGCCATACAGAAACTTAACGCAGGAGGTGCCGATCTTGGTGCCGGTATCTTTGGGGTCTTGGATAAGGCGGCTAAAGGGTTGGAATCCGCAACGGGAGGACTGATCCCACGTGGCGGGGCATTCAAGGATATCTCAGATAGATTCAAGGCTGATGCGGAGTTTTCCCGGGCAAGGTCAAACAGATACAATGGCAAGGATTTCACCGATCTTTGGAAAGAAGGGAATTATATGGGTGCCATAGGTGATATAGCCTTGCAAGGCGTAGAGTCGCTTCCGATGTCAATCGGGGCCATGGCCGCTACAATGGCCGGAGCTCCAGCGGCCGGACTCGCTGGTATAGGGTCAATAGTGGCTAGCCAGAAATATGATGATCTCGATCAGAATAACCCAAACATGGGAGAGTTCGCAAAGGTATCTAACGCTATTCTTACTGGTACGGCAGAATCCTTGTCTGAGATGCTGGGCGCTGGCGTATCCAAGGCTTGGATGTCAACCTTATTCAAGACGTTAGGAAAGGAAAAGGCGCAAGAGGCTATCAAGCGTGGCATAATGGGTAAGATGCAAGAGTACTATAAAAAATTCGGCATGTTTTTCGAGCCTGTAAATGAAGGTATCGAAGAGGTATCTTCCACGCTAGCGGAGAATATAACGGATAAGATAACTGGTGCGGATCCGGAAAGGGATTTGACTGATGGTGTATTGCAGAGCTTTGTCTATGGTATGGGAGGCGGCGCTTATTTCACCGGGGCCGGAGCGTTGGCTAAAGGTGCGCAATACGTAGCGGATAAAATAGGAGGCAAACAGGCTCAGCAGCCTATCACCGATTCCAATGTAACAGATCAAGGCGTTGGAACTCCTCCTCTATTAACTAAGTCTAGGTTTGCCGAGGCAGAGGAAGAAGGTCGAAATATGACTGATCCGGGCAATATACGAACGGCGAGCAAAAAGATGGAAGAGACAAGGCTTTCCCTATCTGAAATGGTACCGGGTTTGGCTAGTACGATAGAAAGCTATGTGGATGATAAAGCTAGCGAGGCTCAAGTGATGAGCCTTCTTGATGGGGTTAATGCGGATGCCCGTCCGTTAGCCGAGGAATTCTACGCTGATTATCTCAGGATATCCGGTTTGCAGGATCGTATAGGCGAGGAAATATACAATGAGGTTGAAACTTACGTTGCCAATAATATTACTCCTTATGTTACCACGAATCCTGATGGTCAGTCTATCGTTACCACGGCTACGCTTAGCGAGGGAAATGTGGAAAGACCTGTGTACGTTAGGAGTATCGAGGGAGATAAGGCCGTTATTTCCGATAACGGACAGGATCGGATGGTCTCGGTGAAAAGGTTGAGCGATATAGTAGAGCAAGATGCCGGTCATATGAGACGGACCTATGAGGATCAATTATTGGCTACCCGCCAGTCCGAGCTTGACATGACCATGCATCATAATCCCAAGACGCAATTACCAAAGCCGGGGTTGATCGTATGGAACGGGGATAATGCGTTTATCCTTCAAGGACAAGATGAGAACGGTGATTGGATCGCTCAACCTGCGGCTTATGATAGAGAAACCGGGCAGGTGACAGCCAAGAATGGCTCTTCTCCAGCAATGCCTATAACAGAGAATGAGATTCTTGATCTTCAAGATGCCATATATGACGCTCAACAAGTTAATGTGATGTCGCCAGAGGATGATAATGTAGCAAGTGCTGATGCCGAGATAACCTCTGCACCTCCCATGGAAGATGCGATCAACCAGCCAACGAGTGAGATTGAGACGGAAGGTGCCATTGATCAGATAGCACAACCTAGCAATGTAGAGAATCCCTCCATGGTCATGCGAGAAGATGGTACGCCAGATTTCGTATCGTCAGGAACGGATATGGCCTTGGATTTCCTCTATGATAAATATGGCGATAAGATGCCAAGGAAGATCGAGGTGACGAGAAAGTCTTTCGATGAAAGCCTTAAAAAAGCGTCTGATGCCTTGGAAAAGGCGCAAGAGGCATACGATGATGCCCCTATCGGAAAAGAGGATAAGGCCGAGGCCGCATTGATAAAAGCCCGACAAGAATATGAGGCGATCAAGGTCGAAGCTGATTTCTGGGCTAATCTTGATGATGATATCAAGGAGGCCAGCAAGAAGCCGGGTGATGTCATAGCGAAGGAGATCTCCGTGATAGGTGATCCTATGAGCGGAGAGGAGCTTGCGGCCATGATGCTGGCTAATGGGGCGATCAAATTGACACGTGACAGTTACAAGAAAGAGACCGGTGCCGGGAATAATGAGACAGCGAGGATGTTCGGACTGTTCGCCTCTCCGGAGAAAGGCGGTGTTAATATAGAGAGGGCGGGTGAGATATTGGAGCTTGCCGATAGGGAGAATGGCACTAACTTCTTCGATGAGAACGATACGAACGCCGGAAGGGACGCTATCATAGAGGTCTTGTCTTCCGCTCATACACGTGGAGACTTGATCGATTATGTCAAGCGGAACCGTGAGGCGATCGCTGAGCGTGAGAGACAGGCCGAGTACAACGCTTACGCTGAGTGGTGCGAGGAGAATTATCATATGTCCCCGGAAGAATACGAGGCGTATGAGGAAAGCATGGTACGTGATTTCTCGGAGAAACAATTGACTGATGAGGAGCGAGGCGAGCTTGATTCGCAAATCGTGGATGAAATACAGGCCATAATTGACGAACAAAATGAAATAGACGCTATCTTAGCGCAAAATAAACCGATAGAAAATGAAAACATTGAAGGAAATGACGAAAGCGGAGGCGATGGCTTACGCGAGGGAGGCGGCGAGGTACTGCCAAGAGAACAACTTGATCAGACCGGGCGAGCTGGAGAAACTGAGGCAAGAGAACAAGTTGGCACCGGTATTGATCGCACGGATGGAGCTACACAAGAAGGCGCATCCATTATAGATAAAATACGATATAGTTCTCCTGTAGAGATAACAGGAAATGAGATATCTCCAAGCGAAGACTTAAGAGAGTATAAGAAAAATGCTTTGGAGTATGGGAAATCTCTAAGGGGTGAATATATAAACAAGGATTCCGGTAAAACAATATTCTTGGGAAAGAACGCTATCAAGGAAGTATTGCACCATGATTATAAGAATGTGGAACAACTTCAAAGTATAGCGGCTATTCCTAAGATAATAGAGAACGCTATTTTTGTGACATCACAAGAAAATACGGACTCAAAGGTAAATGCGGAGTCTTTTGATTATTATGTATGCGGATTAAGGATCGGAGACGTTGATTATACGGTTCGTGCGGTTTTCGTAAAACCTAAAGATGGTGATAGGTATTATGATCATAAATTGACTAGAATAGAAAAAGGGAAATTGATTGATTCACTATTCGGGACAACTCCCGGTTTTAATCAAACGACTTCCCTCGTTTCTGGAAGCGAAGATAAGAAATTGATTTCTATCTTGCAAGATAAAGTGTTTGAAAAAGATGCGAAAGAGGCTAAATCTTTTGTCGCTCCTTCCCCAAAGGAGAATGAGAACCCCTTGGACTATGCCGAGCGCATAGTGGAGGCTAAGAGATTGCACGATGAGGAGCTAAAGGTTGACACTAACCCTTCCGAGGCGCAGAAAGAGGCCGGGAATTACAAGAAAGGTCATGTAAAGATAAACGGTTTCGATGTTTCCATAGAGCAGCCCGCCGGTTCCGTCCGTTCCGGTAAGGACGCTAGCGGAAAGGAGTGGTCGCAGGTTATGAATAACACTTACGGTTACATTCGAGGTACTAAAGGTGTGGATGGTGATCATATAGACGTATTCCTAGGTCCGGATATGAATAGTGACATGGTGTATGTCGTGGATCAGGTGAATACTGATGGCTCATTCGATGAGCATAAGGTTATGATGGGATTCTCTTCCTTGGAAGAAGCTAGGTCCGCTTACTTGTCAAACTATGAGGACGGTTGGCAAGGGTTAGGCAATATTACCGGGGTAGCGTTGGATGAGTTCAAGAAATGGATTGATTCCTCGACTCGCAAAACAAAGCCATTTGATGAGTATAAGGGTATTAAACGAGAGGAAAATGTTGTACCCCGAAAAGTAAGGAAATTGTCTTTGGTTGATAAAGACGATTATATTACCTCGGCGGAGCGGAAGCATATAAAAGCGTTTCTGGAGAGTGGATTGAAAGAGGCAAGGGTGAACAACTCTACCTACGAGATTTCTAATATTGGTGATGATGGTGTTTATGAGATCGTAAGGCGGTTTAACTATACCGATCCATTAACCTTGGTGAAAGATGAGAACGGTAAACTAGTTAATAAGCGAGGGGAGGGAGAGCATGTTATAAGGGTAAAGCCTACTTTTGAGGAGACGAGTCCTGATGGTGGTATTCGTTTCAGGGAGACACGTATTTCCCCCGAAGAGGAAAATATCATAGAGAAAGCAAAATCCGATGGATCTTATATGAAAGCTCCTAATGGCAACCCTACAAATCTTAACGATAAGCAATGGGTACAAGTTCGTACGAAAGTGTTTAAGGAATGGTTCGGTGATTGGGAAAATAATCCAGAGGATGCGTCTAAGGTGATTGATGAGAATGGTGAGCCAAGGGTTGTATATCATGGAACATATTCCGATTTTAATGCATTTGACGAATCCCATCTGGGAGATGTCACTGATCTTAATGCTACAAACAAGGATTGGGCAAAAACCTCACATATAGGATTCTGGTTTAATGATAATAAAATAGGTTTCTATACGAAACATAAACCAGTGTACCTTAACGTTAGGAATCCTTTAGAGTTTGCCTCAATGGAATCGCTTGTTGATGAAATGAGTTATTATGATTCAGGAGAGGATTTCAAGCGATCAAATTCAGATGGGTATGATTCTGTGATAGTCCTTGAGGACGAAGAAATGGGAGCAAGATCTTACGCGGTATTTAATAATAATCAAATAAAGTTTGCTACCGAAAACAATGAGGATTTTTTTCCCCATGATGATGAGACATCAAGAAATGAGGCTGTAAAGCAAGCCTCTGAAATTGATGGTGTTCGTTTTCGCTTCATAGGAGAGAAGGGTGCCGCTAATCTTGATAGAGTGGAGGAAGCTACTACTCGTTTGGACAATCTCGCTATTGCCCGTGAGATGGAATCGTCAGGAAAGGAGGCTAAGGCTATCAAGATGGCTACCGGTTGGGAACGTGGAGCCGATAAGAAGTGGAGATATGAGGTGGAAGACTTCGATGTGGATGTGGAGGGTCTCGCTAGGAAAAATAGACTTTACGACAATCTGCCTTGGGGTAAGGAATACGAGGCGTTAAGTGATAAGCTTTTTGATGGAGTGGAGTTGACAGATGAGGAGTCGGATCGCTTTGATGAGCTTTTAGGAATGGCTACCGAATTGAGTGAGTCGTATAAGGAGAATGATGTCCGTTATCTTGACGATTACGTGAAGGACGATAGTCTATTCAAGGAGTATCCGGAACTTAAACAGGTACGTTTGGAGATGTACGATGATCCGGCAAGTAATACGGGGGCAACGTGGTTTAGTGAGCGGAATCTCATACGTGTGAATGAATCGTCTTTAGAGCGAATGGATATTCGAAATATTTTGGTACATGAAGTACAACATGCTATTCAATCAATAGAGGGTTTCGCCCAGGGTGGAAGCATGGAGTACGCACAGGAAAAGTTATTAGACTACTATCTTCAAGATTATACAAGCGTACAATTGCATGAGTTGGCAAATCTAAGAAGATCTGCGGAGAAGCTGGTTGAAAGCGGCCAATATAAACGAATGCCATATGCTGTTAAGCACGTAATTAAAGAGTCGAAAGAGCAAGGTTTTTATCCTATGTGGGCTGATAATTTTGATAATCGAGACGATGCCGTTATTACCGTTTACGACACTTTGGTTGGCTTCACATCTGCTAAACTTGATGAGGCTTCCTATTTTGATAAACGCAAGGCTTATTTATCAATAGCCGGTGAAGTTGAATCCCGAAATGCGACATACCGTATGGATATGACCCCAGAGGAAAGACGTAACAGTCTAGCTTCCGAGACGGAGGACGTGGCACGTGAGGATCAGATATTCTTAGACAACTCTCTTAGTGATAATATGTCTTTGGATAATATAATAGACAGATCTATCAACGATTGGTCTACCAAGTTTAATACCCCTGTCAAGGTAATCCATGACGTGGACGATATAACCGATACGGATGAGAATATGTTGGCCCGTAAGAGAGATTCCAAAGGCTGGTATGACACTTCTACCGGGGAGATAGTCATAGTATCACCTAATTCCACGTCCGTAGGTGACGCTCAAAGGACTTTCCTCCATGAAGTGGTAGGGCATCATGGGTTACGTGAGCTATTCGGGGATGATTTCGATACTTTCCTTGATAACGTGTATCGGAACGCCAATGAGGATATCCGGAAAAATATCATAGACCGGACTAAAGGCAATCCTCTTAACTTGCGTGAGGCTACAGAGGAATACATCGCTGAATTAGCGGAACGTGGTTTCGATAACAAGGCCGAGCGTTCGTTATGGGAAAAGATCAAGGACTCTTTTCTTGATATGTTGAGAAAGGCCGGTATTAGCCTTGATTTCAAGTTATCGGATAATGACCTCCGTTATATTCTCTGGAGAAGCTATAAGAACTTGGAGCAAGGCAACTTGATGGATGTGGCCGAGGATATCGTGATGAGAAATAGATTAGGCCTTAACAATATAAATTTGAACGAAAATGGATCAATCGAAAGAGATATTGAACCTGAAAAAGGAAAACAACCTTCTGAAACAAAAGGTACTGGAAGGGAACTCGAGACAATCGAGGGCGTTAATGAGAACGGAAACGAAAGTGAACGAGACCATATCGACAAACCAAGGGGAGTTGAAAACGCTATTGACGGAACTGAAAACGCAACTGACCGAAATGGAAAAAAGACTGATGGCCAAGTTGACAACGATGGAGACCAACTTGACGGAGGAGATACGGGCGATAGGAGCGGAAGTGTCCGGGATGGAATCGGCGATGAGCGGACTGTCATCGGACGTGCAGGATCTGAAAACAAGGGTAGAGGCGTTGGAGAAAGCGTAAGGGAAAAGACGGATGATTTCGCTTTCGCAGAGAAAACAAAGAAAAACAATGACAAAATCCGGTTCCGGGAGGCTAAAGCGGAAGTGGAGGATGAAGAACCCCTAAACAAGGAAATGGTTGACGCTTGGGATAAAGTGGCATCTTCCGACAGTTTTAAGTTCAAAGAGGCTATGGTTGACTCTTTAACAGCTATAGATGAGTTCTTGAAATTATTGGCCAAGAAAACCAAATCGAAGATACTGGACTATGAGAATCCATATTACGCCCTTATAGCTTTGTCTTCAAAGAATAAGGCGGATATGGATAGTTTCGACTCTAAATTCCTGAATCCTTTGAATGAGGCTATAAGGGCATTGATAGGTGATGCTTCTGAGGTATCTAAGAAAGGTTTAAGAAGAACTTGGGATTGGTCTAAAGGGCCATTAAGGGATTTGGTTAAATATGTACAATCTAAACACGGTATCGAGAGAAACCGTGATATGTCCGTAAGGGATGGCATAGAAACTCTTAAGGCGTTTGACGTGGACGCTTTGTCTAAAATGGGGGTTATTTCCGACTCTGATCTTAAAAACGCTAAAAAAACAGCGGAAAAGGTTGCGGAGGAAAAGGGGAGTGAGGCTTACAAAAAGACGTATGACAAGGTTCTTGGCAAGGAACTAAAGAAAGGTGTTGATAAAGGTAAGGCTGAGCGTTCTGCTGAGATAGCCGCCGATTATCGGAAATCATTTGTCAAATCCGAGATCTATAACAAGGAGATGGATAAATATAAAGAAAAGGTGACCGGAACGTTAATTGATAGGTGGGAAGATTCAAAGAAAGATGTCCTTAATAAGGATCTAGCGTGGGACGAGGAACAAAAGGAGTTGGATCGAGAGGCATTGTCATTCCAATGGAAGTTAGGCGATAATTCTTATGGTGTGATTCTAGGAAAGGACTATAGTGGTTTGTCTTCAGTGTTTAAGTCTTCGGAGGATGGAGCGAATAAAGATAAATGGCTTTCTGACGCTTATGATTTCGTGAGAGATTATGAGTCTACCCACAATATGGTTTTGGTTGATAATCTATGGGATAAGGTTCATAACGTGTCAGAGTATACGTTAAGGAGTCAGTATGAGTCCGGGCTGATAAACAAGTCCTATATGGATAAGAACCTTTCCCGGTTTAAGTACTTTATCCCTTTGAGAGGTTTCTCCGATAATATTGCATCCGATGTTTATGATTACATAGACGCTACGGAGATAAAGATGGGGAACCCAGTGAAAACCGCAAAAGGACGTATCTCTGAGGCTGATAATCCTTTTGCTGGTTTGATACACGTTGGATACGGATCTATTACCGCTGGAAATAGGAACTTGGCGAAACAACGTTTTCTCAATTTAGCTAGCAATCATGACACTGGCGGTCTTATTACCATAGATAATATCTGGGTTCGAAATGTCGGTACCGAGGAAAATCCGGAATGGGTGGAGTCCATTCCGCAAATACCGGATAACGCTTCTGGCGAGGAAGTGGCCAAGGCGGTGAAAGATCATGAGGAAATGATGAGAGAGCTTAGAGAGGAAGGTAAGGCTGAGCTGATTAAAGGAGGTCGATCGGATATACCATATAAAACATTGTATGACCAGAGAAGCCAGCATCAGGTACAGGTTTTCGTGGGAGGTAACAGGTATGTCATGACCGTTAATGGCAATCCCCGATTGGCGCAAGCGGTAAATGGATTGACTAATCCGGATGTGAAGGATGATCTCGCTTACGTCGTAGCTAGGAACTTGAAAACATTTATGGCCGGAGCTTTTACGTCCAAGAACGTGGCGTTCTCGTTTGCCAACTTGATAAGAGATACGCCTTATGCCAATAACTCCGTGTTTGTGACGGAGAACTTTAGGTATTTCAAGGATTTTTCAGGGAACCAGAGGCGAGCGTTATTTGGACTTCGGAGTTTAGGTCGTAATCTGTATAAATACAGAAGGGGAGAGATTGATATTTCTGATAAGGAACAGGCGATATTTAAGGAGTTCATGGATAATGGAGGGGCTACTGGATATACGTTCGTGGAGACGCAAAAGGAATACGCCAAGGATTTAGCGAACAAGTTAGAGAAACTTTCGGATGGTAATATTGGGAAGTTATCCCCCAAAGAACTAGTCTCTACTGTATTTGAGTGCTTTGAGTTCATGGGTAATGTAGCGGAACTTGTGAACCGATATGCGGCGTATAAGACGAGCCGGGAACATGGAAGATCCATTGACCGGTCAATCAATGATGCCAAGGAGGTATCGGTTAACTTTAACAAGAAAGGTGCCGGAAAGAAAACGAAGAGCGATAAATGGTATATTAACACAGCAGCGTGGATATCTGAGTATGGAAGAGATTGGGTGTTGTTCTTTAACGCCGCCGTTCAAAGCATGTATAAGGAATATTCCATGATGAGAAATCATCCAATTAAAGGAATAGGTTCCCGTATAGCCCCACTAATATTCATGGGATCGTCTGTCTCGTTACTCAATAATCTGTTTATGCCTATGCTCTTCGCTTATTTGGGATGGGATAGCGATGATGATGATAGGGATTATTTTGATTCATTGAGCGATCATGAGAGACAGAATAATATATGTATTCGTTTGACTCATGGTCGTTGGCTCAAGATTCCGTTATCTCCGGAGCTTGCCAATTATTTCAAGATCGGAGATATAATTGCCGGACAATTATCTGGTAAAAGGGAAGTGGAGGCTATGGATGTCGTTAAGACAGGGATTGATATGGTATCCCCGTTAAACATAAACTGGGAGTATGATAGTTGGAAGTTCGCTCTAAATCTCCTGCCTACGGTGGTTCAGCCCATCGCCCAAAACGCCTCTAACGTGAATTTTATGGGTAATCCTATCTATAAGACCTCGATGAATAAGGCTAATGATTATGATCCGGAGTACACCAAGGTCTACAGGAGTACCAGTACCACCATGGTCGAGTTGTCGAGGGCGCTTAACTCGTTGACGGGTGGCGACGATGTCAAGAGAGGTCTGAGCTTTAATCCGGCTACTTGGCAGAATATTTTTTCTGGATATACGGGAGGTTTTGGTACCGTAGCCTTGGGGGTGTCTGATTTAGTCCTTGATATACTGTCCGGAGAGGATGGAGATATGCCAGTGAGTCGTTATCCACTGTTAAGCCGTTTCTTGACCGGAGGGGACAAGGATTTGAAGCTGAGCCGGATGAATTCCATATATAACAAGAAGGTCGTAGACTTTGTCTCGGAAATGGATCATGATTACAAAGGGTATCTAGAGAAGTCCATGGACCCATCTATCAATATTCTTGACAGGGCAGAATATATCGTAAAACTTGAGAAGTTTATGAAAAGTGATGATTTCAAGAAATCTCAAGAATTATCTCAATACGTGAGAGCCATATCCGATATGGAAAGGTTCCTTCGTGAGGTAGGTAGCGATAATGATTCTCTGGAGAACCAAGTGTACGAGCTGAAGCTACGAGCGTTGGAGATATTTGAGGATTCAGATGAGTGAAAAGATAGCGGGTGGCGTTTGGTGTCACCCGATTTCTTTTTAAATATATTCACTGATCAAACCAATAAATGCTACTATTGCAATAATAGAGAATATGAACATTGTTACCGCACTTAATCTAAGAAGATATATGGATATAATTTCAAGTACATTCCATGATTCAGTACCTAGTATCATAAACTGGGTTGTATATTCCTTGTACCCTGTTTTTATAGTTTTTTTCTCTATGACACGATAACATCCAATAGGTATTAAGAATATGCCAAGAAACATTAGAAAACGGTATCTTACTTCTGATATACCATATGGCGTTGTTACTTCTCTGAATCTAATTCCTTCAAGAATTATACCTAAAATCCTTGCGTCATACAAATAGATGTCTCTTCCATTTCCATTAGGTGTTCTTGGCTTGAATTTGGTTTCCCATAATATCTTTTCTAAAATAATGTCTTTATTGAAAATATAGACTAATATCGCAGATGAAAGGATAGCCATGCTGTTTAAAAATTCTTCCATATTTATTTTTCAAAAAAATCCGATTGGTTAATTTTTTTTGTTCTCATATTTCCATTAGACACTTTATGAAGAGTAACTTCATAGTATGGAATAGAAATTCCATTTTCGGTTCTCTCTGAAAACATGTTAAAATAGTCCTTATAGTTGGCTTGTGAAGAGTAATACACATTTGATTGAAACATTCCTAACTTCATCCCATCAAATAATAAGTTAGGATTCCACTCATTACCATAAACACATTTCATCTCATAAATACCTTCTGGAATATTTTTTATATCATAAGATGTATGCTTGTTGATATATACATTCCTGATAATCTTTTTACTAGTTATATTTTTTAATATAACAATAGCATCCTGATCACTTCCATTCTTTACTGTTATATAGTTCTCTTGGCTATCATCATACAAATTAAGTCCAAAGTATTCAGTAAAAGGGGAATCTCCATTCATAAGATGATTATTCTTGTACAGATCCGAATATAAATCACTATTGATATTATTAGAATCTTTGTGTATGTTTGACTTTGTAGTATCAACCGTTAAAGTCTCATTGTTGGGATTATTTGTATGGTAAATTATACAAGCGGTTATAAATGATAAGCATATAAATACCTGTAAAATTCTTTTGCTCTTCTTATTTAACTTAGTATTGTATTTTTTCCTTTCTCTTCCACGTTTATTATCTTGCTTGTTTAATGATTCCTGTTCTTTAATATCAACTTTATTTGATCCTTTTGAGTTTATTGAATTAAATACATTTTGTCTATAGGAATTTAAGTCATTATCATATTTTGATCTTCGTTCTGGGTCAGATAATACTTCATATGCCTTTTGTATTTTTATAAATATATCATGTGCATTGTCGCTTTTGTTTTTATCAGGATGATATAATAATGCCTTTTGCCTGTATGCTTTTTGTATTTCTTCAAAAGTAGCACATTCAGTAATTCCAAGAATAGTATAGTATGTATTTATAGACATGTTTTGTGTTTTTTTTGCAAAATTACCCAATCTTCACATCCGTTATCCCGCAGGAGGCATGTTTTACGGCATGTCCGTGAATTTTCCAGTAGTACTTACCCTTCCAACGAAGTATATCTTCTATGCGGCTTGCTGTATATATTAGATGACAAAGTAGTATTGTTATTCCACTTTAATCTTTAACGGATATCCGCAGTTAGGGCATTTATATCCACCATCGGTCTCTTTTTGTACTTCGGAAGGGGAGGCGAAAAGTTGCCACATGGGAACTTCTAGTGCGGAGGCTATCTTTTCGAGGGTCTCTTGAGAAGGATTGCCTGCTAAAGTTTTGACAATAGAACTTCGTGATACATTTAGCTTATCTGCAAGTTCAATTTGAGTAATACTCTTTTCTTTAAGTATATCTTTTATTCTATTCATACTATTATATTTAAATTTATGCAAAGATAGAACATATATGCGGTAGTGTACAATTATAACTGTACTAATTTAAGTTAAAGGAATAATTATATATACTCTTTTACTTGAAAATGTGCAGCTATGATTGTACATTTGCGGTAGATCAGTCAAAGTAAATCCCCGAAAGCGGAAGTGACTGAGCCGCTAACGGGGATATGGATAATCTTTAATGCAAAGTAAAGATATGGAAAATTTGAATAGTTTGTTGCCTATAAGTGAAAATAATGGTAAAAAAGCGGTTAACGCAAGAGCTTTACATGCTTTCTTGGGGAGTAAGCGTGATTTCTCAAATTGGATTAAAGATCGGATAGACAAGTACGATTTTATTGAGAATCAAGATTATGTGGTTTTCAACAATTTTGGCGAAAACCCTAAAGGCGGTAGACCTCAAATAGAATACGCTCTATCCATTGGTATGGCCAAGGAACTGTCCATGGTTGAAGGGAATGAGAAAGGCAAGCAAGCCCGCAAGTATTTTATCGCCTGTGAGGAAAGCAGGAAGGAACTGTCTCGAAAGGAGATCCTTATGATCGCCTTGAAAGCGGAGGAAGAGAAAGAACAACTCGCTCTGGAGAATAAGGCTTTGCAAGAAGATAACGAGAGGAAGCACGCAAAGATAGCCAAGCTCCAGCCCAAGGCCGATTTCGCAGACAAGGCATTCGATACCTCTGACAAGGTCGATATAGGCATGGCCGCCAAGATACTGAAACTCGGGTTCGGAAGGAATACCCTTTTCAAGAGATTGAAAGAGCTAGGTGTTTTCTTCTCCAACCGTAACGAGCCCAAGCAGAGGTTTATTGATGCCGGGTATTTCGAGATGACCGAGAAATTTATAGAGAGGAGCAATCATCCGGGATTTGTCGTGACGAAGGTCCTCGTTACCCAGAAGGGATTGGCTTATATAAACCATCTTTTGGGCGGTGACCCCGGTGATGGTAAGATTTCTAGGATTGTTTGACAGATCCCCTTCCTTGACTATGCCAAGTGTTAAATTGTGACTTGAAAATAGATGTACGGCGTAAGCACGTACGGCCAAGACTTTAACCTTTTGTGACTTGAAAAGTATTTGTGAAATATTAAAAGATTGATTGAATATGAAAGAGAATGAGATTACAGATAAAGAGACCATCTTCAAACTGCTTGATTTTTATAGGAGTGAGGTTGTTAATCTTAGCGGAAGTTTTAACATGTTGTTTGACGAGGTGCTAAAGATAAAACGTGATATAAGAGAACTGAAAGGGGCAAAGCCCCCGGTTAAGGCAACGATGATACCATTGAAAGGAGGCCGATATGGGAAGTAATATATAAAGCGACTGGATAGCTTCCATGATGGTTGACTCTGGATAATAAGGGTCGGGGGATTACCTTCGGCCCTTATTCATTACCTGTTTGTCTCCTATGGGATGAAGCTATTGATCGTTTTGAGGTATCTAAAATAGAAAACTCCCCAAATCCTCACGGGCAAGGGAGTTTTTATTATTTAACATAATCTATATGAATGGTTTTCAGACAACCTTAAACGATCCGATTCTCACGGACAGGAACGTTATAATATCTAAATCCATATCAAAACAAAGACATACTTAATCATCATTGCCGATCCTCCCGGAATAGCAACGGTGGGTATATCCGTATTAAAATGCTTCCCAATACCACCCAAGGGAAGCGGGAAATATTTATTCAAACTATATTTTATGCCAATTGGCATAAATATACCTCTGGTTCTCACGAAAGAGCGGTATGACTTTGATAAAGTTATTTTATGAATACAACCTAGTGTAATATCTTTAAGTAATGACTCCAGTCCATCACGGATGAGAGCCATAAGGGGTTATAAATATATAACATATACACATGAAAAAACGTGGCACCGTCACAACTACCAAGACCCGGCGTCCCCACGCCAACATAACAGGTAGTAAGCAACGGCCCACGTCTTATATATAGATTATATATACAAATAACGTGGGCGTATTGTTGCTATCGGCTCCCTGTTATGTTTATAAATTTGGGGAATTTAGGTCTTTATAGGAGACGATATCTTTAACGCCACAATGTGTGTCACGTCTTACATTCTAATCAGTGACTACGCGAATATACTCTATTTATTTTATATTATAAAAAAATAAGTCGTATTTTATTCGGTTAATCTCGTTTTTTATGGTACACGTTCACGCACACGCTATAAACTGGATTCGTTTTTGGGATATGAATCGAGATATCCAGTTGAATCTTCCTTGATTATAGAAGGCTTAGGCATGTCTTCGGATATAAGCGCGCCTATCATGTCTGTCATCAATATATCGTCGTGATTGCCACGACCGGGGATATTCCCGTAGCTCCCGTCCGGACGTTGCTCGTATTTGGATGCTTCCTTGTACATACGTTCGTCCGGGTCTATAAACATATCGTCCTCGAAAGCCACTATGAAATTATCTACCATGTCCTGCTTGGTCTTTTTGTTGGTCTGGAAGCCTATCTTCTTGTATATGCCGTTCCTTATGTCCTCGGGATCCGTCGCCGCACGCATGTAAAGATTGGGGTAGATATCCTCTATCTTTTTCAGTATGCCACGAATATGATCGCCTTCCTCCACGAACTCGGATGCCTCTGATTTTTTCTTATCAAACGTATTGCTCTCGAAGGCGAGAAGGGCGTTCTTGTAGTATCTGGCGATCTTGACGGCTTTGTAGGCGAGCCAGTCATATCGTATATGACCGTGCCATCTGGCTACCACCTCCGGCTTTCCTCCGCTGAATCGTAAATTCCACCTGTTTATAACCGTTATACATGACGGGTCTGAGTTCTTGCTACGTCCACCGACATCGACGATGACAAGATACTCGTTGGATGTCCTTGTATCATCGGGCCTCTTCCAGATTCTCAACAGGCCGTTCGGATTCTTGGTGAGAATTATCCTCTTGGTCTTCTCTGATTGGGATATGTCGCCAATGAACTCCGGGGGTGATACGTATCTTTCCCGCATCACCTCGATCGTATAGATATTGAACACGAGATTACCGGAATACTTGAAACACTCGACATCATCGGATGGTGCCTCGGATGCCATCGATGCGTGATCATGGAACGAGGCCCTTTTCTTGATATACCATTTGATGTGCTCCAGCGTAGCTCCTTTTTCCCATAGAGACCATAAATACTGTCCCGGCTCGCTATTGTCATTAGGGGAGGTCGTGACATCCCTTCCCTCTAATAGATCCAATATGAAAAGCCGGGTCTCTTTCTTGTCCTTGAATCTTATCATGTCGTTCTCGATAAAGAAGAACGGTATGAATAGCGCCTTACGGGATGACGTGCCCTCCTTGGCCATTTGGTACTCATCATAGAAATAACCGGCCATGCCGTTAGCCGTAGACTCGGAGATCTCCATGGTCAACGGCCTCTCCAATATATTCGAGTCTATGTTTGTTATAACCTGCTCCGCCGATTTGCCATCCGTTGTTTTCCAGTAGGCTACCTCCGAGAAGTGGGCCATGGCATAGTCCATACCACGTGTTGACTCGAAATTCTCATAAGATGCCACGGTTATCACGTTATCACGTACCTTGTTCCCGGACGGGTCGGTGATTATGGAGTCGGACGCCGAATGCTCGTAAGGAGCGAATTGTAACTTGTCAACACCATATATAAATCCCGGGATATTATCGAGAACCTTTTTATACATGGCCTTGATACGTTTGGCGGTATCTTTCGTCTGTGCTATAATTACGGAATACCATCCTTCCATGACGAATAGCTGTATCCACGCCATATAGAGCTGTACCAAGGTGGAACCTCCCCATTGCCGGGCTTTCAATAATATTATACGGATCGGGACTCCCTTATGCCTCATTTCCTCCAGAACGGATAGTACGTAACGTTGGGCGTAATTAAGCTCGAAGGGGATCATTTCTCCCGCCTCTTTCGACTTGATCTTAAATAACGAGAAAAAGGCGAAGGACGGGTCTCTCGAGCAACGGGCCCAAAATAGCATGTTGGCCACGTCCTCCTCATTTATCCCATCTGAATCCGGGTACAGCTCGTTGAACCTTATCGTGTAGTCCTTTATGGAACCGGCTTTCAGGACATCCTGATACAGATCGTTCTTGAAAACCTCCTCGGTAAGCCACTGTACCCTTATAGGGTAATCATCTATGACAACCCTATGGCTATGCCCCTCCATTCCACGCCCCGTGAATTGGTCGTGCGTGCCGAATATATTTTTCAGCCTCTTGTTATTCTCGGCCAATATAGACTCAACCTCTTCCGTGAACGCTAATTTTCTGTATGACTCCATAGATGATATAGGCTATTAGGAATGACAGCAAGTGTATCCTCCAGTTGAATAAGGGGATAAACGCCATGACGATATTGCTCAATATTATTCTCCAAAGGCTTAGTTTATAGGCGTGATATCTGCGGGCGTAACATCCCATGATAAATCCGGACATGCCGCATGTAGGAACCGGCAATGAGGCTAGTGGTACGAACGAGGCCAAGACGCAAGACACGTAACCGATCAGGCATGTTTTCACACGAGGCTTAAACTGGAATAAGGCGATAAGATTTAATGATAAATGAAAAATGTTGGCGTGGGTGAACGTGTAAAGGAAATGGTCGTATGGTATGGAATTGGTATCGAAATAGAAATGTTTACCAGCGAGTTGGAGTATGACGCTTGTCAAGGCGATTATTAATGAAGGTATCAGTCTTTTTAGCTTACCTTCCATTTTTCCTTTCCCGGTTGATGCGTTGTATTATCGCCAACGCCCGTGAATAGGATATGTAAAAACAGGGGGCCGTTTGGTAGACCGCGAAAGAGGTGATGAAATAAACGGAGCTTCCCTTGAATTCTCTCTTTTTCTCCAGCTCTTTGTAAATCTCATAAATGTCATCGATCATCTTGTTCCTGATCGATCGACCTTTTTCCTTGGTCTTCCCTTTCCTGATCAGCAGGATTCCCCTATACGCTTGAAGGGTGGAGATCCAGAACCTAGAGGCATGTGAGGATATAGCCCTCATTACCGCCTCTCGGTGGGATTTCACTTCCCTCATCTTCAAAGCACGTCTATAAGCTTCGTAAAGCTCCATGTCCCGCTCTGGGATGAAATCTACGCCATTAACCATAAAGAACGCTTGTTTTGGTGAACATCACAAAGATAGAAAATAGATTCACATGTTTGATTATTCTTAGGGTTCATGGGTTAAATAAAATAATCAAAATAACAAAACGGATATACCTTATTATTTTCCTTTGCCTAAAACAAAATCGATTAAGGTATGGCAGATATATCTAACAAAGAGAGATTCAGACAAAGATACGCCAAACGGAATCCGGATCTTAACATGGATGACGAGGAAGCTTACTATGGCTCGGTCAACCAGTTCATGGACGAGTATGAGGGTTACGAGGGAAACTCTAAGAAAATGCGGGAGAACCTATCGAAGAGTCCAGCTTTCGCCGAGTTGATGGTAGCCGCTAGGGATCAGGATGATTTCGATCCCGTGGTGTGGATGGTACAGAACAAGGGGCTTGACTTAAAAGCCTTGGCCGATGATCCCGATTATTCGCAAAAGCTGGCAGACGCTCATAACGCTTACTTGGAGAAACTGGCGAAACAGGACGAGATCGAGAAACAAATGTCGGAGAATATGCCGGCTAGCGTGGAAGCGATTAGGGCGAAAGCCTCGGAGATGGGCCTTTCCGATGATCAAGCGGAGGAGGTTATAGGTAAGATGTATCAAGTCATGGATGATTTGATCGTCGGTAAATTGGATCCATCGATTTTCGAGATGATGGCCAAGGGAATGAATTATAACCAAGACGTGGAGGCCGCGCGGGAGGAAGGCGTTGCGGAAGGGATCAACAAGAAAGTTACCGACAAGTTAAAGGATCTTAGCGGTAAGCAGGAAAGACCGAGAGGGAGGCAAGGCGCACGGCAGGAGAAGCCGGTTACGCAAGACGTGAACAATCCTTTTTTATAATGAGAATAGTAACAATTAATACTTTTGCGATGAATAAATTATTTAAAGACAAGATGTTTTGGGTCAAGGCTTTGTTCTTTGTCTTGGCGGTATTGACCGGTGGAGCGGCTATGGCCGTGGAGATCGGGGAGAATGGAAGTGATACGGATCCCAATGATGGCAAGCCGTTGGAGAACGCGACCCCGGACGCGGCGGGTAAGGGTATTGATCAGCAGGGGCAGGGGGCTACCGGATCTGCGGTCACTGACGCCGATCTGGCCGAGAACAAGGTAGAGGATTACGTCAGTAAATTTCAAGCGTACAAATATCCCATGCACACGGATTTCCTCAAGCTCGCCAAGCAAGTCCATGTCAACACGAAGGAGCCGGAGCATTACAATATTGGCGAGGCTATAATGGATTGCGTTACCAAAGCGGAGGTGACCAACACGGAAAAGGACGCTGAGGTAAAGCTTAGCTTGTACAAGAATGACGAGAAATTATTCGCCGAGTGCAACACTGTCTTGGTAGACGGCGTAACCGGATATGATGAGAACGGAAATTCTGACGGTAGCCCGTTAGTCCTCTATGTCATATCCGCAGATAAGGCTAACGGTATTATGGTCTCCGCTCTTAATGGCCCGTTGGATGAAGGAAAAAACATGTATGTGCCGGATTTGAAAGCGGGTACCGGATTGCACATCATGGCACCGGCCATGAGTGAGAGTGAGGTGGAGATCGCCCCGGATTCCGCTTATCCCAAGAAAGAGATCGCCTACTTGCAGAAGAAGGTATGTCCGATCACGTGGACGGAATTCTTCGAGCGTATCAATAAGAAGGCTAAGTGGAACGTACAAGACTTGAAGGATTGGACTTTGTCTAATTTCCGCAAGAAATGTACACGCACGATGTTGATCGGTGTAGGTACGAAGTTCGTGAAGTATGGCTCCAAGAAAACAGGTACCGAATACGTGTATGCCCAGAAAGGCGTGTTGAGACAATTACGGTTGGGTTACCAGATCGGTTCGACATTGGAGTTCGCCGATCTTATCGGTATCACCCGTATGCTTTTCGGAAAGTACTCGAACACGAACGAGATGGACGTGTATTGCGGTACCAAGTTCATCGAGAAGTTGCTGAACATCGATTTCACGAAACATAAGGATATCTCATTCGTCAAGAAACAGAATATCGGTATCGATATCTCCTCTTTCGAGACCACTTTCGGAAAGTTGAACTTCAAGGTCGAGCATGCCCTTGACGATCTTGGATATGAGGAATGCGCCGTAGCTTTTCCGATGTCCGAGGCCAAGCGTTATTACTACCAGAAAGGAAAGACTCTTACCGTGGATCACTCCAAGGGAGAAGGCGGTGAGGTACGGGAGGCCAAATCCCAATATTATATTCAGGATGACTGCTTGATGCTTACGGGTTATAACTCGATGCTGATCGGTCCGGACGTGACAGTGAGCGGATATAAGCTGTCTATGCTTGACACAGTCGTTTCCAGCGTGGCTTCCCTGAGTTCCGTATCTACACCGAAAAAGGACGATGTGGTTTACTTGACCGTAGCGGACGATACGCACGCCGTCGGATTGTATGTATATGACGGTACCGCATGGAAACCATACAAGGGAGAGATTAACGTGTAAACTGTAATATTGTCAAACAAGACCCACCGGAGCAAACGCACGGTGGGTCTAATAAAATCAATCGAATGATCACGAAAACATATGAGTTGGTAGGCAAGGATAATTGCATGCTCCGTACTATATACTGCGGCACAAGGGTCAGCATGGAGTTCAAGGGCGGTAATTTCATCAATGGCAAGAACGCCTTACTACGGACTAGCAACCCTTTCGTACAAGACGCTATCGAGAATGATTGCCGATTTGGTACGTCTATCCGGCTCGTCTCTACGTTAAAAGACGATAATGTGTCTGGTGTCTCGGTCATGAGGAACTCGAGAGGCCGGGAAAAACAAGTGAAAGAGGTCAAGACCGTAAAGAACGTGAATGATGCTATTGACTATTTCGCCAAGATGGGCTATAAAGTGGAGAACGATGATATGCTCGAGGAGTTAAAGGATAAATTAAGTGTCTCGTTCCCGAACATGAAATGATATGGATATTAGCGTGAGCGACATAGTGAGTGAGGTCAAGATCTGCATAGACGAGATCGGGCTTAATGACGCTGAGTTCCTAGGAACGCAGGATAACGAGGAAATGGACACGATTATCAAGTCCAAGATATCGGAGGCGTTGCGCTTCGTGAACGGTAACGCGGACTGGGGCCTGTTGGAACCGAACAAGATAATAACGGACGGAACCATAAAGGACGATCTTGTCGCTCATGTAAGTTTGCCGGAGAACTACTCTCGGATTTGTTACGCTAGGCTATCATCATGGCCTTTATTTATTTCAGATCCTATCTATTGGAACGATAAGGAATACGCCACGCTGTCGGATCCATACGCAACGGGGACATGGGAAAGACCTAAACTGGCGTTGACCATGAGGCCGGGTAAGACATTGGAGCTATATAAGGCGAAGGATAAATCCGACACGTTCGAGATCGGGATCATAACGGACGAGGATATAACGGATAGCTTGGAGGTAAGCCCCAAGCTGAAAAAGGCGCTGATCTATTATATATCCGGTCTCACGTTGCTTACTTACAGGGATCAGCACGCAGACAGCATGTTTAATCAAGCGTTGGTTCTTATGGGTGTCAATCCATCCGGGGCCAACTCCAATCAATAACAAGATTATATAATCATGGTATACATATTCAAAGACAGATTGATTCGGGTTGAGTGGACTATCTATAAAGGGATAAGCCCGGTGAAAGAGGATTTCTCCCGATCTAATGTAAAGGTTTTTCTATTAGGCAACCGGGAGAAATATCTACTTCAAGCGAGAGCGGACAAAGGTACGCTTTATGTAGACATTCCTTCAGGGTTGGAAGAAGGAACTTACTCTATCGAGGCGATATGGGTCAAGAATATGGACCATGTCTTTGATACACGAAGCGTATGCCGCTCCAAGAAAGAGGATCTTTTCTCTATTACCGAATTTGAGAACGAGGCTACGAATATAGGAGAAGGTGTCGTCGTGCTGAAAGTAAAGACCTCTACCGCCACTTATGGCTATGATGGCTTGTCCTCATATGAGCTGGCCGTATTACGTGGGGACTGGAACGGTACGGAAGGAGAGTGGCTGAAGCATGAGCGTTACGTAAGCGTGCTCGATTCCCGTGGTGATAGCGAGGTTGATACCATGAGCCAAAAGGCCATTACTGATGAACTGGAGACACAAGACAATGCCATAGAGGATATTCGGAAAGATACGGAAAAACTTGGTGATCGTGTGGAGGAAGCGGAGGAAAAGGTTAATAATATGGGGGATGTCGTTGATGAGATCAAGAGCCACGCCCCGGTATCAGCTCGTCCTGCCGGTTTCAAGCCGGACATCGACCTTACCCCGGAGATCACGGTAGACCGTGCTTGGAGAGACCATGAGGGTAACGTTATCCGTGATACGTATATCACCCGGAGGGGATTGCGGAACGAGATAATCGACATCACCAACCAGCAGGTAACGGACTTGAAGCCCGGTTCCGTCGATCCGGACGATCTTTCCGAGGCTACCAAGCAATTGATCGGTAACAAGAGCATAACCAACCTTCCGGACGAGGAGGATATAACCGTGACGGATAACCAGACATTGAAGCTGAAAGACAAGGAATACGCCCCGAAGGATTACTCCGGCATGGGACGTGTGTACCTTCGGAAGCATTACGTGAACGGCGTGAACACGCTCACGCAGCACATGATGAGAAAACCGAACACCATCTACATCATCCAGTACGACTACTGCCTAGCCGGGCAGACGATCGAGGTGCCGGAGAATTGCGTGCTGGATTTCCAAGGGGGGAGTTTGAGGAATGGAATATTACAAGGTAATAATACTATTATTAAAGCATGTTATAATATTTTCGATGGTATAACTTTTATTGGATCTTTTGAATGTTCATTTAAAGCTTTGTGGTTTAATGTTAGTTCAAAAAACATAGATAATTCTCCTTTTATTATGGATATGTTATATCGATTAAAGGGAGTTGATAAATCAATAACTCTTGATTATGGAGGTGTAGTTGTTGATTTTGAAAGCAATAGCGTATATAGGTTGTCATCTTCTATTGATTTAACTGGATTCTCTCTTTGTCTTGATTTTAAAGGATGTATATTTCAACCCAATAAAGATTTTTCCGGAGATTATGTAATTGGTGTATTCTCCTCTTCCGCTTGGAATGATGGATTTTGGGGAGGTGTTATAAAGAATCTTAATATACAAAATGATAATAGATTAAATGTGGGAGGAATATACTTAATACATAGTTTTAAGACTTCTTTAGAAGGTATTTATACATGCAATATGCATAAATCATCCTGTTACATAGGAGAAAATTGCGCTGAACTAGTATTAAGAGACTTTAATTTTAAATTTGATTACTCTTACTCAAATAATGCTCCTATAGATGTGGATAATATGCCCATGTACTCTGGTTTATGTGTAAGATCCACAGATGTGTTTATTAGTGATGGATTTATTACACATTATCATATCGGAATGTTTGTTGATGCTGGGTCAAACATGTTTAGTCGTATTCATATATGGGGATATAATGATAAAGTTACCGACTTACCTCCTCATACATGTAATATCGGGGTATATCTTACAAAATATGCTGGTGTGTCTAGTTATTTTGGAGTAATTACAGATGATACTTACCCTATTGATAATATGAAAAGTCCTAAAGATATAGTAAACGGAAGATTAAATGGAGGTGTGGGATTCTTTCTAAATGATGCTTATTCTAATCTATTCTCGGGTTGTAGGGGTGTTGGTAATTCATATCAAGGAACTTCCAATATAATTAAATTTTTCTATATAGCATCTGATAAACCAGAAGATTGCAATTGGGATAACGCTTTTGTAGCTTGTTCTAAAAGTGGAAATGCATATACTCGTGATGTTCTTAATTATAGCCCAGATATCCCGGAAATTTCTCAAAATAGATCATCTTCATTGGCATTAAGAGGAAAAAATGGATGGATTTTTAATAACTATTTTACACAAAATAATTATCAAAACTGGTATACATTTAATACAGATGCTAAAGGGGTAAATAATGATGATATGGATTTTGTATTAAGATTTGTAAAATCAGGTAATTTAATCGGCAGATTATTCTTTTCACAAAGACCAGACAATAATGGTAATTTAAATTCCAGTTTTAGGATACTTACGAACAATAATAATGGATTAAGCATACAGGATAAATATGAATGTATTGTCCCAGAAGGTGGCAATGGCAAGTTGAAATTTGGTAATTTTTCAAATTCTCACGATTATAACTTCAAATATGTCGCAGGCAATACTATTGGTAGTGTAGGATACTCTGATAGCGAAGGAGGACTGCCTGATGATTTATTAGAAGGGGAATATGGGCTTCTGTGTTTTGATAAGTCTAGGATTGAATATAGCTTATGGAATGGCTATAACTGGGTAAATATAAATGGAACAAAGGTTAACGAAAAATCATTAAAAGGGAAAAAGATATCTATACTTGGAGATAGTATATCAACATATGATGGTTATTTACCTAATGGATATCCTGCATTCTATAATGATGCAAATTTAGAAAATGTAAATAATACTTACTGGATGCGCTTTATTAAAGCGACAGACGCTACGTTGGGGGTAAACTCTTCTTATAGTGGGTCGCATGTTTGTGGAAATAGTAATGATACCACTGGAAGTGTTTGCTGTTCAACTGCGAGAATAGATAAATTAGGAGAAAACGGAGACCCTGACATAATCATCATCAATGTTGGCATAAATGATTTTGGAGGTTCTACAGGAAATAAATCTATTGGTACATGGAATAGCAAGTCTACTATTCCTTCTGAAGGAGTTCAATCAACTTTTTCTGAAGGGTATGCTCTAATGTTAGCAAAAATAATGAAGAAATATCCAATGGCTAAAATATTTACATGTTTATTAATTCCTGTGTCTAATACAGGTTATGATCAATCTTCTGCTAATGAGTATCCAATTGTAAATGCTAACGGAGACAGTCTGTATGAATTTAATGAATGTATAAAAAGTGTGTCTAATGTCTTAGGCGCTTGTATCGTCGATATGTATTCTTGTGGAATGAATATATATAATTCTAAAATATTTTTAATAGATGGATTACACCCAAAGATTAATGGGCACAAGTTAATGTGTGATAGTTTGTATAAAACGGTACATAATTCTTTTATGGAAAGAAAGAAAATATTCCAAAAAGATAAAGGAGAGTATGAAATTATATAACAATACGGCGAACTTATACTTTTAAATTAACAAGTTGAAAATCATGGAACAATTCATATACACGATCATCAGAAAGATATTCAAGCTTGTATTCTCTGTTTACAAGCCGAAGGTAAGGACATTGTACAAAGGCCGTAAGAATATCGATCTTACGGAGAACGGCGATCAGCGCATAAGGGTAGGTAAGCCTTTCTATCTGGCCGGGAACATCTACAAATTAGATCAGTTGGATAATACGAGCGTATTCAAGCTAGCCCTTTATAAGAAGGAAGGCGAGGATTGGTCAAAGGCTAACGACCTTGATTTGATCTTGAGACTTAACGCCGGCTACAACATATTTTACGTATAACGAACTAAAGCACGATACATCATGGAAGATCGAAAAGATATTTGCGAGGGTTACGAGAGGGATAGCGTACAGCAGCTAGACAAGCTGGCCAAGGATAAGAACGAGCGTTTCTCGATCTATCCGTTGACATACATTCAGGCCGTATATGACGCTAGGACGAAAGAGAGGCTTGATTCCATATTATGGAAATGCAACAACGTGTATTTGCCTTGGATGGGATCGGCGGGGGATACCCGCATACAATTGCCTTTCTGGATGAGAAGGAAGGGTATCATAATCACTTACAAGAACCTTGACGAGGAGACGATAACGGAGAAACTCACCTATGATCTTTGTATCGCCGATGATTTCTTCCGTCTTGACTCCTCTTGGACTAGGATAACGGACGCCCTTCCGGTCGGGGGTAACATAACCATAGGCTCTAACGGAAATTGGTTTCAAGATGGCGTTGATACCGGCTTCAAGGCACAGGGACCTAAAGGGGACAACGGGCTTACTCCCATGCTTCGCACGGTTAATAACAAGCTGCGATACTCGTATGATGGAGAGGTATGGTATGAGATCTCTGAGTATATCGCCGCTTGGTTCCGCTATCAAGACAATAAGATCCAGATATCACGGGATCAGAAAACATGGTCAGACCTGTCAAAGCCGTTCACGCAAGACCTGTATATAAAAGGGTATGTCGCTACATCGTCAGCCCTGCCCTCTACGGGCGTGAAACAGGGTGATATCTACATGGTAGGCCCTACGTACGCAGCGGAGGACACGGAACATAAGAATCCTATATACCGGATGTACGTGTATAACGATTCAGGATGGGTAGATAACGGGGTTTTCCAAAGCATAGCCGCCGGGGTGGTTCAGACGATCGGGAATAGCGAGACGGAGGTCATGAGCCAAAAGGCTGTTTCATCCATCGTCGGCCTAGACACGTACCCTGTCTTCTCCGATACCAAGCCCTACGTAAAAGGCGAGATCGTTAATTACGGCGGTCTCTTGTACGAGTTCACGGCTGATCATGAGGCGGGGGCGTGGATTGGCACGGACGCGAGGGAGACGAGCTTGAGGGGGGAGGTGAAGGATGATATTGATAAGTCGGGGAATTTGATATACGGGAATTTCTTTACAATTCCTAGATCCGTCATATCCAAGGATGATGGAAGGGTTATAGAGCAATCGGATATCAGCGATTATGTTGTCACTCCATTTATTATATTAAACAGGGATGAGGATCTCGTGGTATCTGGATATATATCGACAGGTAATGCGGCCTTGCTAGCTTGGTATGATTCTGATAAAAAATTCATATCTAGTATATTTGAAGGTCTTGCTTCTGGATATTATAAAGATTATATTATCAAGAAATCAGATTATCCAGATAACGCCATGTTTATTCGATGCACAGGACGATCCACATTTGATTGTTACGTGAGGAACTTGACTATAAAGTATTTGATGGATATTACGGAAGGAAATACTTGGATAGACCTGGGGCGCTTATATCCTAATATGTTATTTAATTCCAAAAAGCATGCGAGGGATTCTGTTCCCGGTTATATGAGAGTACCAAATCTTACGATAAAATACTCATTGATGAGATTTGATAATATTATAGAGGAAATATCGATAAGTTCCGATGAATGGTCTGAAGATGTTAATTGGAAAAGCTTGATTATCAATGATATCTTCGAGGGGTCTTATATCTACGCCATCACTGATAAAGATAACAATATATTGTTTGCCATAGATAAGTGGGGGAAATGCCATTTCAATAGTGATGATTTTAAGGATAGGTTCTATGTGGTTGATCACGATTATATCTACGCCATCACTGATAGAGATAACAATATATTGTTTGCCATAGACAAATATGGCAATATAGTAGGTAAGCAGAGGAATGATGGGGATACCTCTACCTCTTTAATAAAAAACAATCTCGTGAATGAGAGTTGTTTCTTGCCTATAAAAGGCGTGAAAAATTACGGTAAACAAGATGCGGAGTACTTGATAGATTTGGACTTTATGGGTAGGATCTCCGTGAAGGGACGGATACGTAACAATATTAATGACTTAATCAAGGACGTGCCCTTTGCGACATTTGAGAGTTCCGGAAAAGTGCTCCATGAGCAGTCCATTAGACACGCTCCTCCAATTCAAGCCACGGAATTTATCAACGGAAAGTCTTGTAATGCTCCTTTCGCAAGGTTACGCAGCGGTTTCGTCTGCGATGGTAATGAATTAATCTATGACAGGACTCAGAAAGATGGTGGCTCTTCCTCCGGTCATCAAGGAGGCCGTAACAATCTTTGCGGCGATAAGGTGATGATGATTTGGTTCAAGGGTTTGGATGTCATCAATAAGGCTTATTCCATGATCGGGTACGAGACCGCTTCTGATTACCATATTCCGGAGGCCATCGAATTTGGTGATGAGTACTCTATGCCGGTAATAATAGATCCGAAGGATGGGGTAGCCACTATAGACTTGTTGACTCCCCGAAGATTGTATTTCGTGACGGGTAATATAAGGAGGCTGGTGGTGTCTGGCAGGAGATCCGTGAATAGCTCTCCAGACACGGAATGGATATCGACCTCCCGTACATCTATCGTCGTAAATTGGGACGATTCCTTGGAGCTTTCTCCGATAGATTTCTCGGGTGCGAACATGATTGAAACCTCAGGATCGGCCACACCGGTACCCGGAGGTTATAGCACCATTAATGTTTATGGGGATAATTATACTGTTTATAATACGGAGACAAGGGCTTTCAACAATTATCTCCCTTACGAGGAGCTGAAAGCTAGGAGCGATTTATTCTCCATGAACCAAGATTTGTACATAGATATATCAGACGATACGCTCACCATTGGACGAGATAACGAGGGTATTATATTTTCCACATCCTTACGTAATGACAAAGGTGGCTGGAAGAAATTGAGGGAACTTTATGAGGAGATGATCCCTGTTACACCTAAGGATAATAGTCCTCAGGAGGCTTTCCCTCATGCGACAATAGACGCATTGAGTGATTTTTACATAACATTCTTTGATATGAGCGATAAAAAGGATTGCTCATCGATCTTGCAAACAGGCAAGATTTACTTAATAGGCAAATATCCCCAGTGCTTGATTCTTAACCCTACAGGCTCGGCTAATGCTCCCTATGATCTTCCCATGGTAGATAGCTACGACTGCTATCCATATTTCGTTTACGACAAGTATGATAGCCAAGAACATGTCTTTGATTACATAGTGGGTGACACTAGTATAAAGCTGTATGTTAACGGAGAGAAATTGGCGGAGATAGGAAAGAGTCCTCAGTTAAGGCTAGGTGGTCCGTTCTCTGATATCCAATTTTACGATATGGAGATAACGAAGGGACATTTGGGCGATGCAAATGTTATGAGCGATGATTATTACCTCGTATCTGGAAGGACCCCGTTCTGCCTTGGCATTATATGCCATAATATGTATGACACCTATCAGGGCTCTAATCATCCATTGGACAATGGAGGGTCTGCAATAACAAAGATGATCGATGTGGCCAAAGAACTAAAATCCAAGGGGTATACTACATTATCAATGCGTGAGTTTTCAGACTGGAAGGCTGGCAATTACCTGATACCTCCTAAGTCCGCTATCGTAGTATGCGATGACTGGCAATTACCAAGGAACTGGTTTGGCGAGTCCCCGGTAACCTACCGTAATAATACGATGAATAAACCGGGGATAGATTTCAGAATACGGGAAAGTTATCTGAAGTATGGTATGAAGGTAAATTTCGCGCAGGCCTGTGATAGGATGGAGAAGATCACGAGGAATGATATCATAGGCATAAGGATGATGGGATGTGGTGTCGGGGCGCATACAAGATGGCATAACGAACCTATATGGAAGAAGCCTGTCCCCACCCTTTTTATAGAGCTGGAAGAATGCCGGTATATAGCTTACAAGTATGGATTTGATGAAGACATTTTTATATACAATAAGGCCGGTGGAGAGATCATAGGCCAGCAGGATATCCTCGATTACCTTGGATATTCCACGGCGTTCGGGTTGGGGAACCTTACGGATAAATATACTAGGAGTATAACTAACAGGTTCTCTACCAATAGGGTTAATATAGGGGGGAATGATGAGATAAATGCATTATAATTAAAAGTAAAAATATGAAAACGGTTGTTTTAAAATTAGAGGACAAAGCCATTGGCGATTTTGAAAAAATTGGCACTTATAGATTTAATCTTATAACAAATCTGACGGTCGGGAATATAGGTATAATCAGAATAAGCGCTATCATGGGTGATGTATCCGAACTAAGTATATCCGGCGGGGATTTTTATAGTGATGAGTTCGCCAATGATTTTCTTGGGCCGTCCTATTTGTTGAAAAAGGGAGGGAATACGTTATACTACAAATTAACGGATCAAAACAACCCTTATATAGAGGTTAATAATATTCATAACATAAATGGATTGGGTTATTATTCTTATATGTTTGGTGATAAAGAAGACATGCCGGGAATCCTCATGCAAACATCAGATCTGCACAAATTTATAGATTTGAACGAGGTGTGCTTTAGCAAGAGTCAGCTAAGAGGCCAATTGTACGATATTCCAGAATCCGTCAATAATCTGAGACTTGAATATAGGCTTATATATGGAACACCTAAAGATATCAAGTCAAAATATTTCACGCATCTAAGGCTTATGCAGTCCAATATAACAGGGAACTACAGAGACTTTGAGGGAAAAACCATAAAAACATTTATTTCCGAGATGCCGTTGGTGACTGGAGATGTGGCAAGCTTTACTAGAGTGAAAGAGTTGGGGACTTTCTCAATAGGAAATTATGTAAATGCTGAGATTATAGCCGAGGGATATCCGGTTACGTGTAGTCTTAGCGAGGATGTGTTCTTCGACAACTTGGACTTATATTGCACGAAGCATGTACATATGTCCAGAGATACGTTATTGAGAACACTTAGGAGCTTGTCGAAGACTAAATGGGGTAATAAACCATCGAACGCTAGTAATCAAGTTTATTTGACTACTACGATGGGTGAAAGCGAATATAATGACGACTCCGAGCTGCAATTAGCGGCATCATCTTTGAGAGACGTGTTGAATGGAGGCCTTAAGATTTATTTTGTCGTGTAATTAATTCTCATATGTACCGTTACCTCTCCTACATATCCGACATCGCCAATTGGTTAAAGTCCATCGCCATAGCCGCCGTTGTCACGGCGATGGACTTCGTTTCGCCGATCGAGAATTTCTTGGTGGTGATCCTGTCGCTGGCCTTCATCGATACGTTCTGGGGGCTGGCTGCGGATCACGGGGATTTCCGGAAGAGTAAGTTCATCCGTAGCTGGTTATACATGCTTGTGTATTTCCTGATAATTATCATTTCGTTTTGGATAGGCGTGATGATGGATATATCGGAGGATAACGCCAAGGCTTTCGTGTCTTGGATTACGTGGGCGATGATATGGTTTTACGGGACCAATGTCTTAAAGAACATGGGCAAGGTATTCCCGGATAACAAGGTGATAGCCTTCTTGTATTGGGTTGCCGCCGTGAAATTTATCAGCAAGGTCAATTTCTTGGATGAGTATAACAAGACAAAGAATAAAAAAGGCTCCCCAGATCCAAAAGGATAGGGGAGCTGGTGTGAAATCATCGCTGACCATATTTCTCAATAGGGCAGGAGATAAGTAATAAAGTACACAAATGTAATAAAAAAATAACAATGGCAGAGAAAAAAATACCTAGAGGTTTGAGAAACAACAACCCGGGAAACATTAGGATCAACAGTGATCTCTTTCAAGGGGAGGTTCGACCAAGCAAGGACAAGTCGTTTAAGCAGTTCGAGACTATGGCCTATGGCTATCGGGCGATCTTCAAGATCCTGTCTAACTATTACCGGAACTATAAGCTGGACACGATCCGCAAGATGATAGGTCGCTGGGCGCCGGAAAACGAGAACGATACGGACGCTTACATTAAGGCCGTATCAGATTATGCTGGTATCCCGGCTGATGATCCTATCAACATCAACGATCGTGAGCAGATGATCCGGATCGTGGCCGGGATGAGCAAGGTTGAGAATGGGAGAGAGGCTGAAATGTCGGACGTTATCGCAGGATGGTATCTACTTTAAAAATATAAGACCTAACGCTGTAAAGGTAAGCGTAAAATAAGATGAAAAAATATATTGGAACAAAACAGATTGAAGCAGAACCTATGACAATGGGCGAAGCTTTTGAGAAAGGATTGCTTAAAGCGGGAAGAGTACCTAACGAAAGCGAGAAGTCAAATGCTGGATATCATGTGAAGTATCAAGACGGTTACGAGTCATGGAGTCCAGCAGAGCCATTCGAGAAGGCTTATAAGATCTGTGATACGTTTATGAATCGTCTCCAAATAGAATTGTCCGAATTATCCGATAAACAAGAAAAGCTAGGTAAGTTTTTTGGTACGGATATGTTCAAAGGATTGTCAACGCAAAAGCAAGTATTGCTACGTGCACAATTCGGAGCGATGGAAGCTTATAGGCAAATCCTTATTGAGCGCATCCGTATTGAGGGAATCGCAAAATGAAACCGTGGCAAGCAATATTAATACTAGTGTGCTTGGTAGCCAGTTTCACGGCTGGCTACCATATCCGGGGGGATGTGGCCAGTGATTCGATATCCAAGACCGGCAAGTTTACCAAGGTGGATACGATACATGACAGCATCCCGTACCCGGTCTATGAGACACTGGTACAAACAATACCTGAGCCGTTCCCTGTTTATATCACGTTGGACGGTGACACGGTAAAGGAACCTATATATGTCCCGGTGCCGATAACTCAAAAGGAGTACAAGACGGATGATTATAAACTGTCGATTTCGGGTTACAAGCCAAATCTCGATTACATCGAGGTTTATAGAAGGACTGAGTATATAACCAAGACGATCTCCCCCCGTAGATGGGGAATCGGCGCGATAGCCGGTTATGGGATCGGTAAGAATGGCTTGTCACCCTATGTCGGGATAGGTGGGTTCTATAGGATCTGGTAATGAGTAATACCCATAGGGGCGGGTATTGAATAAAGCCCCTATTCCTCCAACTCTTCTACCTTCCGGAGGAAAGACATAACTCCATGTATGTTTTTCGGGGCTTGTACCTATAAAACATACGTGGAGTTATTTTGTTTAACAAAATCTATAAAAAAGTTATGAGTAAGGTAGAGGAATTTTACAGAAGGGTTATTTCTATCGCCTGTGAGGTGTGTGGGGTTGATCCTATAATGATGTTCTCATGTAAAAGAGAAAAGTACGTTGACGCACGGAATCTTGTCATAATGAATCTAACGATGAAAGGCTACACGGATACCGTGATATCGGAGCTTACGGGATTGACGAGACAGGCTGTCAATTACGTAAGGAATACTTTCCCTAGCAAATACAATCGTAGCTGGATGCTCATAACTTATCAGCAACAAATTAGCAATGAATTAGCAAAGGACTAGCAAATCATTATTTTAGGAGCAAAGCCCTTCTCATGATTTTTGTCGTGTCCGGTAATGGTGCCGGATTAACGACAAAAATTAAAGATAATGGATAGAAATTATTTTATCGGTACTCCCGAAGGAGGTAATTCCGGTGGAAGTAAGTTTGACATCATGGCCTTTCTCCCGAGCTTGATGGGTGGCGGTGGAAAATCATTGGACCCCAATTTGGTAGCGGCTTTGATGAACAATAAGGGCAATCAAGACGCTTGGGGCGGTGGTGGTTGCTGGTGGATCTGGATCATCCTCCTGTTCTTCGTATGGGGAGGCTGGGGTGGCAACGGCTTCGGCAACAACGGGGCTAACGGATTACCGGCTCAATTGAACAATGACGCTGGTCGTGAATTGTTGATGAACGCTATCCAAGGAAACGGAACGGCTATCAGCCAATTGTCATCTTCCTTGAATTGCTCAACCCAACAATTACAAAACGCTATCTGCCAGATCCAAGGACAGATCCAGAGCGTGGGTAACCAAGTAGGCATGAGTTCCCAACAAATCATTAACGCCGTCCAAAGTGGTAACAATCAATTATTGAGCCAGATCGCCGAGTGCTGCTGCACGGTTAACAACAACATCACTAAGATGGGCTACGAGAACCAATTGGCTAGCTGCAACCAGACAAACACGCTGGTGAATACGATGAACAACAACACGTTGACTCTCCGTGACTCAGGTCTGCAGAACACCCGTGATATCATCAACGAGGTTCGTGATTTCAAGAACTTGTATCAACAAGACAAGATGGATCGCTTGACGGCGGAGAACCTAGCCTTGAAAGGACAGATCTCCCAAAGCAACCAGAACGCCTATTTCGCCGCTACTCTACAGGCGCAGACCGCCCCTCTAGGTAACGCCTTGGGTGATTTGAGCTCAAGATTGGCCAAGATCGAGTGTAACCAGCCGGAGGTGGCAAAGGTTCCTTACTCCCCCGTGGTAGGCATACCCACTTGCGTGGCCGCCCAGTACGGATTAGGCCTAGGTCTCGGTAACTGGGGAAACTTCGGCAACGGATGGGGATAATGAGTTAATAACCTAAAAATAAAGAGTTATGGCATTCATTAGTCCTTTCATAATGGCGAACAAGAACGGTATCCCACGTTTGGAGAGCACGGGCGTTACGGTCGGGACGACCAACGTTCGTTTCTCCTTCCGCAATCACCCGTTCCTGTCAGCCCCGTTTAGCGGGTTGATCTTGTTCCGTCTGGCCCAGCCTATCCCGGCTGGTACTACCGGGACGTTGCCGGTAGTGTTTGACACGAACGGCTCCACGC